>Ga0081473_127450_pt1 | contig 18860 bp, 23 predicted proteins | sample CisSprmetagenome_FD_70977 | JGI IMG/M metagenome (GOLD analysis project Ga0081473, IMG submission 70977) | Hypoxic/sulfidic aquatic microbial communities from Cistern Spring, Yellowstone National Park, USA v2 (version 2) | ecosystem: Environmental > Aquatic > Thermal springs > Hot (42-90C) >...
AGAAGGACAAACCAAGAGTCCTAGCAAAGGCCTTGGCAAGGCTAGTCTTAGCAAGGCCGGGAAAACCCTCAACAAGAACATGACCACCAACCAACAAACAACCAAACAACAACCTAACCTCGAGGTCATACCCAATTACTGCCTTGGAAACCTCCCTAACGACAGAATCAACAGCATTTTTTACATAATCTAAATCCATTAATACTTCCCTAGTAATGCCAAGACCTAGGCGTTTTTAAACTCATCTCATCCTTACATGGCTAATGATCACAAATATTAAATAACCAATAACCCAGGGTAGAACGAGGATTAAGCCAACAATTACTGAGTATAGCACATTGCCGTATCCGAAGCCCAGCATAGAACTACCATAAGATGGTGTTGGCAGGAACATAACCCACCCACCATTAGTATAGGCTTCATCCCATAGTAAACCAGTTGATGAGCTGAAGATGTATTGACCATTGTAGTACACACCGTAAAAACCAAAAGCAGCCCTGGCAGGTATGCCATAAACCCTCAATACATACATTGCGACCGTGACGAAATCCATGATCGAACCTTTACCACTTCGTAATAGACTTTCAGGCCCTGCAGAATAATTAACAAGCCTATACCCACCACCCACTAATTTCTGAAAGACTTCATTAATTGCGCGTAATTCATTGTTATTAATGGCACTAGGTAAATGCGCAATAGAGCTTTCTGTTACATTAATATTGATGGGCCCCAAATATACCATTGCATATATGAGGTTATAACCCTCAAACGCCTCGTTTAGTTTACGGCACACATACATGATGTAGCTTGCCGATGTTATGGGTGTCTCTGCAATGACTATATCGCCAGGTTCAAGCAGCATTAATTCAGTGGCTGGTGATGTTTTTACTATGGTCACGTTACTCGTGAAGTATGTTATTGGTGGTTCCTGATTGATCACCACAGGTATTGGCACTATCTGAGTCGGTGTGAAAAACGTGGCATTCACAACATAGCTACTGCAATCATAACCACCACTAAGGGGTATTGTCAAACTCGTTGATTCATTGACTGTAATTAATGGCAGCGTATTTATCATGGTACCATTACCATACTCATTAAATACTAGGTATCTAAACACCACAGGTATCCTTGATTGAACAACAGCCATAAAATTCGTGTAATTGCCCAACAGAAGCTCCGTAGGTACGCCGACGGCTTCATAACTAATGATTGGCGTGAAGGAGCCTATGAAGTTTGACTTCGTAATTAAGCCCTGGTAAACCCCAACATAGACGAAATTACCCAATCTAAGGAGCCCCGCGAACCTACCCTCATAAACCCCCTGGGGAACGATAATATAACCCGATGAATTGGCATAAGACACCCCATAAACGACCAGAGAATAGGCACTACCGACATAGGTTAGTGACGCATTCATTACTATTGTTGATGGGCTCGTTTGTGGTTCGCCAATTAAAATATTCAATAGCAAAAGCATTATTAGTAAGTTCATTGAGTAGTTATGGAAATGGGAGTTAATAAACCATTTACACTGATACTAACCCTACTTATCCTAGTCCTAACAATGATTGCAGATGCTACTGCGGCCACGAACTACATGGGCTTTTATGAAGTAATTAATTGGCCCATTATCAGCATATCCATCATTAATGGTACATCCACAAGCCATGGTGTGATAATCATAATTTCACCAAACAAGCCCGTTAATCAACAATACTACATATTCGCAGGAATTGGCGTACTGGGTAATGGTTATTTCCTAATTGATGGCGTACTCTATGCAAACGGTACAATAAGCATATACTCATTAACATTATTAAACACAACCATAAGTAAAGGCAACGTAACCACGGCGGTCACATACAACAATACCGAGTATGGCGGATTCGAGAACATCATTGTGGGTGGCCATACGTACCGCGAAGGTCGAGTACCGATAATGCCGTTACGAACATCCTCATCTCAGACCACTGCTAATACGACGGCAACAGGTATGGGTGGCTCGGTTAATTCATTGACCGCAAAAAGTAAGGTTGTGGTTAACAATGTATCACTAAGGTACCTGGTTGTTATGATTTCGTTAATAACGTCGTTTTCATTAATAACCTTATCCATAATCCTGCCCCTCATTGGTACTGGACGTAGTGAGGGCAGGGTGTGCATCAATGATTCGTTCATAAGACTCATTCGTAAACTGGGACTCAGTAATCCATCATTGACGCATAGGGATGTTGGGGATTACCTAATAAATCATCTCCATGTTAATGAGGGGCTTGTTAACAAGTTAATTAATTACTACGAAATTGCCATATATGGTGGGGTCCACATTGAGTGTGAGGAATTTAAGGCGCTTATTAAGCAGGTAATCGATGAGGGTATTCGTAGGAGGCATCGATGAGGCTGGTCGTGGACCCGTGATTGGACCCATGGTCATGGCAATAGCCGTGATAGACGACATGGACAAACTAAAGAATGTCGGTGTTAGGGATTCTAAGGAGTTAAGCCCACAGGGTAGGTCTAGGTTATTGAATGTGCTTAGGTCAATCCTAACATACATGGATTATGAGGTCATAGAGCCCGAAACAATCGATAGGTATGTTTATTTAAACGCACTAAATAAGCTTGAGGCCGAGGTTGCGGTCAAACTAATAGGTAGGGCGTTAAGGATTGTAAACCTAGTCAGGGTTTACATTGACTCACCAGACCCGAATGCGAAAAGGTATGGAGATTTGATCAGGCGGTCTGTTGGCAGTGTTGAGGTTATCTCAATGAATAAGGCGGATAAGTTGATTCCAATAGTTTCAGCGGCAAGCATAATTGCCAAGGTGACCAGGGACTCAATAATTGAGGAGTTACATAGGGAGTATGGTGACTTCGGCAGTGGTTATCCCAGTGATCCCAGGACAATAGGCTTCCTAAGGAATTGGGTTAGGGAGCATGGTGACTTACCACCAATAGTTCGCCGTAGTTGGTCAACAATTAGGCGGTTAACCGGTGGTGGATTGGACGCATTCCTTTAGGTTATGTTTTGTAACGAGGATCTTGATGGTAAATCATGCCTGGTGCGGAATTGATTGTTCGTCATCACTAAGTATAAATACCCAGGTTGGTTAGCTAATTTGTATGAGGACGAGCATATTAATAGCCATAATTGGCCTCGTATTTATGGTAATTGGGTTTATTGTATTGGCAATCATCGATAACGTGTTGTTATCATCATCACTCTTCATAATAGGCTTTCTCCTGAACATCCTAGGGATTCTAATGATCAATAGGGACATTGAGAACTTAATAATCAAACTCGAGATGGAGAGCAATAAACCAGGTCCCGAGGATATAAAGAAAAGACCCCTTAGGAAACCAAGGAGAGGTTGACCGTCATTATTCACAGTAATTCTTATTTAAATGATTTAAGTACGTAATAGGTAGGGTTGGTGGTTTCGTGAGGACTATATTAATAACGAGTGGGACGAAGGGTGGCACGGGCAAAACAACAATAGCAATAAACATAGCCGTGGTACTCGCCTATGAACTAAGGAACAAGGCACAATACCCAGTGGTACTCCTAGACCTCGGCATAGATAGCGGCACAGCAACAATGCTGCTACTTGGCGATGTTGAGACGAGACTACCGTACACACTGACTGATTATCTCATGGGTAGGATACCGGATCCACTATCGACACTCTACGTTAAGACATGGCAGGTTGGTGACGAAACATTTAAGTTAGTATTCACAGCATCCCTAGGCCAATACCCAAGTCAGGTAAGAATTGATAGATATTTACTCAGGGGATTAATAAATGCCGTAAGTGCCGTATCCCCACTGTATGTAATTATGGACTCACCTGCCCTCGGTCTATCCTATGATACATTAACTACATTGCTGGAAGCCAGCGATAACGTTATTCTAGTCTCAATACCAGACCACAGTAGCCTAAGGGCTGTTGGCAACGTCGCCAACCTAATGCGGGAAATGAAGGTCAGCAATAAATTATTGAGACCGATACTAAACATGCTAAACATAAAATACCCAATGGATGCACTGAGTAATCTTCCATGGACTAGGTTAGTGAAGGATATGGTTGGTGTCGAACCCCACGTCATACCATACGACGAGTTATTCCCAATAGTTAGGCAAGCCCTCGAGATAGAGAGCCTGAAGCTATCATTTTATGAATCACCGGCACTAGACGCGATTTTTAAGTACATAGACTATTTAATGGAGACAGCACCACCCTAATACGGCACATTCGTGGATAGCCCAGACATGGAGCCAAACAAGGCGTTGGCGAGGAATGGCGACATTGCATAAACAATCACAACCATCAGTGTAAGAACAACAGCGTGCCTAAACCCAAGGGACAGCTCACCTTCACCCAACTTACCGGCTATCAACCCCATAATGAAGGAGTCGATTGTTACCGTGAACGAGAAGGACGTAGCGAGCAAATTAACCAATGGACTTGATGATGAACCTGAGGCAATACCGCCAGGACCGATCCTAGTCACTATGGCGACCACTGAGAATATTAAGACGACGAGAGTCACGATCAATATAACGGCACCTATGTAGGGCACATACCTCAACGGTCTAAGCCTAGACCTCATATTCTCCTGAACACTAACAATCGATGACGCGAAGTTGGCGAGCATATCCAAAACCTGTGGTGAGGCGCCGCCCAGGTCTATTGTTTCTGTGAGTAGGAACGTGAAGACCCTGGAGTAATAGCTGTGTAGTTTCAGCATTATTGAAGAGAGCACCTCCCTAATTGGTACACCATACCTAATCTGCTTAACCATCCTATCAAGCAATTGATCAAAGGCACCATACCTCCTCGTATACCTAAGCGTCTCGAAAGTCTTCTCAGGCGTGAACCCACTCTTCCTCAACTCGGTTACGTCCCTCAGGAACTCGGCATACTCTTTATCAATCTCCCACCTCTCCCTAACAATCTTCATGGAGTAGATAGCCGTTGGTACAAAGGAGAGGGCTAGGGTTAACCCAAAGACGATGGTGTAATCGAGGGGTATCGGTATACCATGAATATAGATCCTATTACTCAAATCCCTATGAAACAACAGGTCATACTCAAGAAAACCAAGAATAGCGGCAGCACCAAGGGACACACCAGCCCATTTATACGGCCTATAATCAGTGTATGGCGACCTAAAGGTTGAAACCTCACCGAGGTATATGAAGGCAATGGATATTGCTGGGACAATGAATAAACCAAATAGGTAATTCGAATTGATAGCCTGCATAAACGCCGCATACCTATTACCAAAGGGAGTCACTGCCTGGGCTAGGTAAAGCACGTCAAGCCCAATCAATAATATTGCGGCGGAACCTATGTAACTCTCCATGAGCATTCCCAGGAACTCGGCAGCCCTATTCATACGCTCGATGGCGTTACTAACAATGTCATGAAGCCTAGTATTTATGTAATGAACAACATCACCACCCGTCCTAACCGTGGTTATGTAACCACTAATGAACTCCCTAAGCATCCTACTCTCGATCACCGACGAAACATTGGATAAAGCCGTCAACGGATCCTCACCAAAAACCCTAAACCTAATATAAGCCCACCTAGCAACCCTACCCATAACCTCCAGGATCTTGGCCTCAGCAATCCTCTCCACAGCCCTAAAGACGGATAAACCAGAGTTTGTTATGGCTGATACGTAGGCCACGAAGAACGGCAACTCCGTATCAACCTTAAACGCCAGGTCGCTTGACGTTATCCTCGGTAGACTGATCATCATTTCATAGACAATGAACGGCAGGAAAATGAGAATAGCACCAATGCCCATAAGCACCAGGTCCCTAATCCCATACTGGGTCGTGAATAGAAGCCTCATTTTTAATAGAATCAGGGCATTGTTTAGATTAAGCATAATTAACACAATACCCAGCGGCGCCGCCACAGCTAACATTATAACTGATATGAATAGGGTCCTGGCCAAATAACGTTCAGGGCTTGTGAACGACAACGAAGCCTGGAGATTCTTCATGAGCTTCTCGTAAATCTTGGTTCCCCTCAGCCTAAGTATTAATGGTCCCATCACCGATAGTGCAATCTCGTCTAGATCCACATTCTATTTCACAAATTCAACTTTATAAACTTACCTCTACATGAAAAACGTCAAGGCCCTAGTCAGTATATACACAGCAAAGGCAAGAATTCCGAGAGCGGAGATGAGCTTAATGACGAAATCAACCCTGGAACCGCCGTAAACCTTACCAAAGTGCACAGCAAACGGGAACACCACAACCCATATTAGGATTGCTAGAAACAAACCGACAACACTAAGTATACCAAATATATTCATAAACGACAAACCAGCCGTCAACCACCAAAACACCTGGTACGGATTAGATAAGCCCATGGAAATACCCATAAAATAACTAAGCAGGGGAGACCTGTCACCAACAACTCTCCTGGGCGAAAACGTGGACCTCAATATCGACACCGCAAGATAAGCCATCACGAAGAAACCCACTATGTAAAGGTAATGAGCATAGTAACCGAGAATCCTCGAGAAATAGTACGTAAGAACCATGAAGATGGCATCGGCAGACATTGCACCAAGACCCGTACTAGTACCATGTAACGGAGAACGCGTAGACTCGGCAGCAATGAGGGCATTCATGGGACCAGGGGGAACGGCAAGGAGGAAACCAAAGGCCATCCCAAGCAATAAATCATAGAGAGGACTTAGCATATGCCCAGGGTACAAAACACAAAATTAAGCCTTACCCTGCCCGAGATACTCAGCGGCCTTATTCCTCAACGGCACCAACCAATCAAGCCCCAAACCCCTCAGATACTCAACAGACGGAAGCCCAGTCTCCAGATCCCAACCCCTCAACCTATAGAATTCCCTGAGCGCCTCCACAACCTCCTCCCTCCCAAGTCTCGGTCCATTGGGATCATTGATCATCTTGTACGGCACTTCACTCCAAGGATCAACATGGCCAGTGAGCACATGCCAAACCCTGGCTATTGTGTCAATCCTAACACTAACCCTAGCCAAGTCATCCCTACTAACGTGCCTACCCGTGGCTGCCTCGTAGAAGTTAACCAAGTCCTCCCACTTGTATGGATTGAACACGCAGAGTCCCATTGAGTCCATGACAGCCTTATGATCCCTATCGTTAATCATCGACGATACAGTATCCCTCAACGGCGTATCCTCAGAATGCATCTCAGGCCAACCACGTAGGTGAGAGGCGCCAACATCAGCCGTTAAGTAGGAGATGACTAAACCCCTGAGAGGTCCATTGGGATACCAGGCAGGTAAGGCTATATTCTTGATATGGACAGCAAACTCGGAACCCTTACCCAACCTCTTCACGGCATTAGCAACACCGTCAGCGAGGACTGCACCAAAACCACGCCTATGGGCCATATCCTCAAGGAGCCTGAGCACGGCATCACCATTGCCAAACCTAAGCTCAAAACCAACCTCACCCCTGCTCAACAAACCATGCTCATAGAGATCCATAGCCCAGGCAATGGCATTACCAGCCCCAATCGCATCGAGACCCAGATCATCAGCAAGCCTCATGGCCTTAAGGACAAGGGCCTTGTCAAAGACACCGACAGCAGCACCCAACAAGCCCCACTTCTCATACTCAGGCTTAACAAAATCATCTCCACCGGGTATCCTAACCCACCTCGAGCACTTGACGGGGCATAGGGACCCAACAATCTTTATGGGTTTACCTGGAAAACCAACCTCGATATTCTTAATCGCAATGCCACTAAGTTTCTGGGCCTCATCCTCACCAAGCTTGGGTCTGCCGTAATTGTACGCCGGCGAAACACCCATGGCACCGCTGATCAGGAGCCCATTGTTCGTGCCGTACTCCCTATGCTCAGCAGCCTCATAACCAGTCCTAAACCTCTCGTAAACCTCCAGGAACAAGCTCCTCAACCTATCCCTGTCAGCAACCTCAACCCTAGGTATGCCATAGACCGCAACAGCCTTAAGACCCTTGGCACCAAAGACAGCACCAAGACCACCCCTACCACCAGACCTCTCACCATCAACCATTATGTTGGCAACACCAACCCTATTCTCACCGGCGGGCCCAATGACCATTACCGAAGCCGCCCTATTGGTCTCCTCCCTAACCAACTTAACAGCGTCCCTCGTCGACCTACCCCACACCTTGGTCGCATCCTTAACCTCAACAACACCATCATGAACCCAAAGATAAACAGGATCCCTTGAAGCTCCCTCAATGATTAACGCATCAAAACCAGCACCACGCAGGAAATACGAAAACCACTCACCAACACTAGTATCATGAATCAAACCACTCAACGGACTAACAGCACCAACAATAGTCTTAGCAGCCGCAGGAGCCAAACCAGCCAGGGCGCCAGCGGCAATAACAATCTTATTACCGGACGAAAAGGCGTCAACACCCGGGGTTAATTCCCTACTTAATAATCCATAGACAAAGCCCTTACCACCAATGAACAAGTCAATTAACCAACCAGGAAGCTCCTCAACCCTAACGGAACCCCTCGTTAAGTCCACCCTGGCAATACGCCCAACGTAACCGAACATCGCGAACCACAATGACAAACCCACTTATAAACGTGATGCTAGAAATCGTAGAAAATAATCCACTAACGAAACATCAATAATTCATCTAGCGAATAAATTAAAACCATGTGGTTGAACAAACTGATCCACACATCTCAAACTCAACCATAACCCTCCCAACACAATACCTCACCCCACGGAAACCACACGAACATCATATACCACCACCCAAGCCTCCAACATAACAGAGCATGTTAAGGATTCCCAACCACCCACACGTACCCCAACAACCTTGTGCACCCCCAACTCCTGAACAGCATCAACTACACAATCAACATCCTAATTCACGCCGTCCTCTACGATGAACCACCACAGCCGCCGCTACAACGACAATAATGACGACCAGGAACATGAATCCTGTGCAGTTTGGTGTGTATATTATTTCTAGGCTTGGTGGATCGCACCAACACATGAATCACCACCTAACTCACCAAAACTAACCAAGCAAACCCTGGCGGGCCCGGTGGGATTCGAACCCACGACCTACGGGTTAAGAGCCCACTTTAGTCTACTCGTTGTATGTACGGAGCGGTATGCTTAAATACCCACCCATGCATAATAACCTTGATGTGTAAACCTGCCAATCAAGGATGGGGTGGTGTGCATGGACCCGTCAATGATTAGGGTCGAGGCTATCCCGCAGGATGTTAGGAGGAAAGTCCTCGACTACGTGACCCAGGTCAAGGGAGTCAAACCGAGTGACCTGGGCTACGACAAGACCTACATGTACAGGGTTAGGCGTGGATTGGCGCCAATAAGTGATGACTTGTTTAGGGCACTCCTGAGGTTCATCGATGTCGAGGAGTACGCGAGGCTTGTTGGTAGTGCGCCGCCGTTGGTGGATGCAACGCCCGATGATGTTATCCGCGTCATAAAGAAGGCCCTTGTGGATAGGTCCTTCAGGGACTTCCTATTCAACATGTTGCGCCAAGCCTTCGGTGGGGAGTTCAGGGAATACAGGACATCCTGGGTAGTGACTGAGAGGGACATCGAGGAGTTCATCAAGGCGAAGAAGCTGAAGGGCGTTAGTGAGAAGACTATCCGTGACGAGGTTCATTACATACGTGAGGCGTTGGCTGAGTTGAACTGGAACCTGACTCCCGACGGTATCCGGGAGTACCTGGCCGAATTAGCTGAGGAGGGCGAGGAGTACGTGTTGAAGCACACCACCTACAGCCTAAAGTCCTTCCTCAAAACAGTGCTCAAGCCCAGGGACCCAGCACTCTTTAGGGCTTTGTATGACGTGTTCACTGTGTACAAACCGAAGAACAACAACCACGCCAGGTTACCCACACTTGAGCAACTACGCCTAATATGGCAACAACTACCAACCATCGAGTCCAAGTTCTACTTTGTGTTGCTCGCCGAGACTGGGTTGAGACCAGGAGAGCCGTTTTTGCTAAGCATTGAAGACCTAGACCTGGAGCACGGCATGCTCAGGGTCGGTAAGATAACGGCAACAAAGAGAGCCTTTGTTGCGTTCCTAAGGCCCGAGTTCCTGGATTGGGTTAGGAACAACTACCTACCACATAGGGAGTCCTGGATAGAGAGGATGGGTAAGGCTTGGCTAGCGAGCAACCTCTTCAGCCAGGAAGTCATTGATAATGCGAAGCGCAAACTAATCCCGTTTGACCAAAGCAGGCTAAGGCGTGAAATTAAGGAGACTGCCAGGCAGGTGCTTGGGCGTGAGTTCGAGTTGTATGAGCTTAGGAAGTTCTTCGCGACCCACATGATTAGCCAGGGCGTGCCCGAGTCCATAGTGAACACCCTGCAGGGGCGTGCACCACCGAGCGAGTTCAGGGTGTTGATTGAGCACTACTGGAGCCCTAGGCACGAGGAGTTGAGACAGTGGTACCTAAAGCACGCGCCCAAGGTCTGTTGTTGAGCTACCTAGTGCCGACAGGCTTAAATAGCCTGGCGCAATGATTCTCTCGCCGGCCTGCCGATGGGCCGATGTGGGCATTGCCCTAAGACCCACGGTGGGCCGGCTCCAGTCAGGCTTAAATAGCTTTGAGTAGTATAATTAATTGCCCCTTGGAGCACTCGCCCACCCATCGGCGCTGGGCAGCGGGGTCCCCCGTGGACGGGGCCCGGCTCCTCCTACCCCCTCCTGACTTTTAGTAATTTTAGTAAAATTGGAATTAGTAGGCACAGGCCCCTAGCCCCCTGACGATTCCAGGTCAGGGAGCAATGATGAATCATTAATTCTTAGTAAAATTGGAATTAGTAGGCGATGCCTGATGCGCATGCCGACAGGCGGCAGGCCAGGGGCGACAGCAATCACTGATTAATTCGCAATAACCCGACAGCCTCGAGACTCCTCGAGAGACCACGCCTAGGCGAGACAGGGAGAAAAAACGCAATCATTGACGAGGCCCCGACGCGCCAGCCACACACCAAACCCCACGCGCAAGAGAGGGAGAGAGACACACAACAGCAGAAGCACACAAAGCTTAAATCCTCAAAGCCTGAAAAACCGGGGTAGGTTGTAAAAACGCGTTAAACAAAGCAACCAATCAAAAACAATGCAAGCAAAGCAAAACAAAGCAAACACACAAAACAATTGTGTGCTTCTGCTTATTTGCGTCACTGTGTGTCTTGCCTCCCTGGGGTGTGGGTGTGTGGTGTTGCGGTGTGGTTTCGTTGTTTTATTGATGCTTGCCCGGCGCGTCGGCAGGCGTGGCTTCTCGAGGCTTGTTTCTATCTCTCGAGCTTCGAGGCTCGAGGCCCTAGTGACTTGTTGGTAATCGGCAGTCAGGTGTTTCTAGGGGCCTCTCTAGAGGCCCTGGCCTGCCTGCCTGGTAGGCATCAGGTAGTGCCTGCCGACCTGTTGCTTGTCGGCGGGGCTGGCTTTTAGAGGCCGGTGTTGTAGTAGTAATTATTGCTTGTGTCGTAGTTGTAGTTGTATGTGGGGTTGTACTGTGGTTTGACCACGTCCCAACCTGTATATGCCGGTTGCCAGGTCGGCCTTACCTGTTGCTGCTGCTGGCGTTTCTTTTCCTCCTCGAGTTGCTTTAGTAGTTGCGGTTTGACGCAGTCGTTGAGGTATCTCCATAAAATGATTAATAGCGTCGGCAGGTGGTTGTTGGCGGAGATGTACGTTTGCCAGGGCCAGCCCTGGCAGTCCTTCGCGTACCTCAATTCGAAATTGATTATGTCCATTGCGTAGCGTGACTTGTCGTCGCGCCTAATGACCCTGACGTAGTTGATGTTGTTCAGGAGATTCCTGATCGCCCACGCGAAACTATACCTATTAGTGATACCTAACTTCTCTAAAAAAGTCTCGACGTACTCAATGCTGTCGAGGCGGGGCTGGGCGTTCATCAACCTGTGGATGGCGATGAACCAGTCCCTGAGGCCTAGCTCGATGAAGACCCAGGCGAGGCGTGGGTCGGGCGCGTCCATCAATCGCCCCAACGTGTACCTGGCTTTATACATGATGTCCCTCGATATCATCTCCTCGAACTGCTTAATCTTCAACGGCCGGCGAGGGATTTTACCCAGGGCTGGGCACAACACGTCGGCGAACATGTTGATGACCTTGCACATGGGTATCTTAGCCCCCTCCTTCATTTCCAGGGTCTCCTTGACCTGGAGTAGCCTGGAGTATAGGTCGCCGGGCACGGCGATCCTCTTCTTCCCGCAGCAGCCTGCCTCGCAGCGTCGGCAATCCACCTCGTGGACGTCCAACGGGTGCACCTTCACGCCCTGACTACCCATCATGTAAACTGCGTAACGCGCAATAAAAAGCTTTTTATTGCGCATTGCGCAAAGTTTCTTGATGAGCTCAGTAATAGAGGAGTTACTAACGTCGACGGCCGGCTTCGTGATAGCCATGGTAATACTAGTCGCAGTAATAGGCGGCGGTCTCTACGGGTACTGGGTCTACGCCAACCACCAAACGCTGGAGAACTACCTATGGCCAATAGCAGAGGTACTGCCCTACCAAGGCGAGTACTTCCTAGGCATTGTCAACACAGGGCACGAGCCAATCACAATCGAGCAGATCTATTTGAAGGGCGGCTCCGTGATAACGCCCAGCCAAGCAGCAAACCCAAACCTCAATTGGTGCTCCGTTAGCAATACCGAGTTGATGCACAACCAGTGGTGGTGCGGGATGGTCAACCAACTACCTGTCGCCGTTAGAATATGCTCGGCACTGGATCCTCAAGTGTGTACCGTAGCCCCAGTGCACGGCTGGGAGACAGTAACATTCAGCCAGCTTGGCAACGGCAGTGGTTTGATAAAGGTTGTGGTTGACGACCCATACAACGCCGGTTGGACTGTTTCATGGAGCTACTCGGGAATGTCATTGGGACAATGGGGCGCCGCGCCACTGTCCTACTCGGTTAGTGAATCGACGAGTTACACCTGGTTCATAAACCCACCATACGTCCCAATACAGATGAGCTTCACCGCATCAATAACAAACAACCCAAGCGGTTACACATGCCAGATACAACCAAGCTCCATAACCAAAACCTACAACGCCGGCTCCGTTCAGACGTTCACCGTGACGTGTTCTCCCGCCGTGTACCTAACCGTGGTTTACACCTATAATATTTGGAATCCGTACCCAACCTACACGATTTACTACAGCGGCGGCGCCACTGGCTCAATAAGCGGACCCGGCGGAGTCGGCCCCGGCACTCACACGTATAATTACGTGATAGCGACCAACGGGCCAATAACCCTAACCACGGTCATCAACAACCCAGACCCAAGCCACATAACCTGTAGCGTATCCCCACAAACCACCACGGCAAACCCAGGCCAAAGCGTCACAATAAACATAGACTGCAGCTACACGTTCAACAACAATAACAATAATAATAACAACAACGCCTGGCTCTACTGGTACTACTACTGGTTTGGCAGTATCTACAACACCAACACCAATACTAACACGAATACTAACACCAACACAAACACGACAAATCCGAATCCGACGCCGAACCCAACACCAAACCAGCCGCCGCAACAGCCACCAAATCAACCGCCAAACCAGCCGCCACAGCAGCAGCAACAGCAACAACAACAGCAGCAACAACCAAGTAACAACAACAATAACAACATCAACATTGTTGATATATACGCGTGCAATCCAACTCCGGTGTTGTTGCCGGTTTGCTACCCCCCAGTCCCGTTATCATCGTTGACAAACCAATAAAACGTGTTTGGGGTTAAAAATATCAAAATTATTAAATTTTGATTTTAATTTCACTTTGTGCGTGATCACCGCGGGTAGAACCAGACCCAGTAACCCATTGTGTTGTGGATAATCAATGTTTGGTTTGTCGTTACTGGTAGCCACAGTGCTGCCGTGGCGTTTGACGCGTAGGTCACTGTCACGTTACACGCGATTACCGTGTTCACGTGGTAGATATTCATGTCATACCCCCCGTACTCGCTCAGCGACAGTAGTATGACGCCGCTGTACGTGGCGTTCTCGGGCGGTATTATGGTGCTTATTGGGTACTTGACCGTGTTCATCGGCCCAAGCCCCATAATATCTCCGCACACTGCCGCGTAGTAGCCATTGACCGTCACATTGCTGATGTAGCATGCACCAGAGCCCATGTAGTCCATGCCCTGGCTCACGAACTCGTACGCAGCCCACCTGAGGAATCCGGCAAAGTGCGTCGTGGCGTTATACCAAATCATGTAATATGGCATGAAGAAACCCAGCTGCTCGGCGTATTGTTTCGGCACGAGCCAGAACCAAACAAACCAAGCCGTGTTGTTCGGAAGCACGACCAACCTACCGCTGCAATACCCATGTCCAGAGGTTACAGCCTCAAGCGAGGAGAGCCACTGAGGAGACACGTAGACAGTCCTATTCACATAGACAGTGTGGTTCACCGGTACATAGATTGTTTGAGTAACGGTCTTAGTCGTCGTCAAGCCAAGCCCCTCAGCTATTGGTTTTAGCACAGCAACGTGTGGGCTTACTAGGACTATTGCCAACGCTACGGCTAGTGCTATGACTATCGCCCTCATCCCCCAACCCATTAGGCTCCAGTCGTATGCTAGGCTAGCCATGCCCACCACCCCCCTCCTTGTTTATTATGACCACCACAGTGACCTGGCTGCCGGCGTATTTAAGCAGCTCCTTGCTGTCCCTCACAGATATCCTCGCGTACTCCCTACCACGGCTCCTGACCTTGATTACCCTGCCCCTCGTTATTACGCATGACTGCAACTCCATACAAACCACCGATAATTAGTACTGAATTACAGGTTTTATAAAATTAACTCGCCACGCCTGTCTTACCTGCCTTGCGCCGCTTACTGATTATTATTAATAATTAGTTTATTGCACAGGTCCTCGTGCATGGTTAGTACCTGGCGTAGGTTAGCCTCCATCAGGTCGGCTGTGCCGTACGCATGTACATAGCCGACCTTGAACCTCATGAACGCGCCCCTCCTGTGGCTCCATATGTACACGTCACCATCCATCTTGGCGTGGTACACCCACACCGATGTGTCGTAACTGTTGATCATGTGGAAAACCCTCCTCAACGAATTCATGCTTATCCCAAACACGTGCAATTTCACGTCAGGCATCGCCCGCCTAATCGCGCTGAGTATCTCGTGCACCATGGGTGGGCTCCTCATCATGCATATTGAGCCGACACCCCAGTACCTAAACCTGTAGCGTATATACTCGCCAACTCGTCAAGCCCGCTATAGAGGTCGTCAGAGAGCTTGAAGCTTACAACCTTCATCGCTTGCCACCCCTCACGGTATTACCTAACCTCGATGCCCTCCTCGGTGGGTTTTCCGGCGATCTAGCCCCACGTGAACCGCACCTACACCTTATGGATAAGCCCCACAGGTCGTTGATTAACTCCTCAAGCCCCTCAATCACCTCCTCAACAACGTACCACTCACCGCCCTCGCTGGCCTCCCTAAGCTCCTCAACAAGCCTCCTCAACCTATCAATGACCTCATCCAGGTCAGCCATGCTGACCACCCCTAACCAGGTTCACAACTTCTAGATCCTCGGTGTACTCGATCAAGCCTGCCTTCGCCAAGGCCCTGACCACGCCCCTCACGGCGTTGAGGAGCCTGCTGAACAACGGGTCGTTTATGCTCACCCCAACGTCGAGGGTTGAGTCAATGCCCAAGGCACACCTGAACCTCGCAACACGAGCATCACCACTCCTCAACACATCAATCACGAGCCTAAACAAACCAACGCTCGGGTACTTAACCAGGTAGGCATTGAGCAACCAACCCACGAAGCCCTCGACTACGCCGTTACCCACGCCCAACTCCCTGCCCAACTCCTCGATTACCTCACCCGACACCCTCGCCATAGGAATCACCCCTAACCTCGAGTAGGTGTTTGACGTCCCTAGCCACGTCATGGTGGTGCTCAAGCACGTGAACCACGGCTTCAGGCGCACCATCAACCTCGACACCATCCAAAACACACCTAAGCCTGCCACCATCAGTCTCTTCAAGAAGACCCACAGCAACCAGGATGTCGGCAAAGGTATTGATTAGCTTCTCAGTAACTAACTCCCTGAGGACAGGATGAGCCTTAGGTTTGTCCTTCCTATCGAGTTCCTTAACCATTAACTCCTCAACCTTAGCCTTAACATCACCGACAGTCCTCAACCCATGCACAACCTGGAAATGCCTAACCAGGTTCACTATAAAGGCAGGCAACGGGTCGGTAGTCCTCATTGACACACCACACAACCCACAACTAACCTCGAGGACGTCCTTATACCCAGCATGCCTATCAGTAGGGTACTCAATGATTAGGCCCTGAATAACCAGCCTTAGGTACCTCACTAACCCAACAACACTACCGAGCCCCAGGGACTTGGCGATTTTGTTAAGGTAAGCCTCAACAACACCCTCACCCAAGGCACGCCCCCTATAATGAAACCAGAACCTAAGCCAACCCTCAACACCAAGCCTGACATACTCAGCACACACGTTATCACTAGTACACTCCCCAAGCCTCTTAATGAGATACGAACCCTTATACTGAGCCTCCCTACTCAACAAACGCTCAAGCTCCTTAACCCTACCCAACCCATGACCACGCCCACGACCAACACCCTGACAAAACAACTCAGGAAACTCATTAAGCACCTCACACTCATAACGAAGACCCAACAACTCCTTAACCCTACGAACCAACCCAACAACACGTCTAGGCAACCTACGACCCCTACGCCCGCCACAACAACCACCACAATAACGACAATCAACAACAACCGTCTGTGACTCTGATTCTTCTGGTTTTGTTTGCTGTTGGTTAACTCCGTCAACTACACGTTGCTGACCAACACCCAGAGGACCCTCAGTTTGTTGGTTAAACACGTCAACTTGACGTGCCTGACCAACACTAAACCCACCAGCAGTAGAACCAGCACTACCCTGGTTTAGTAGTGCGAGGAATTGTTGTGTTAGGTTTGTTTGTTGTGTATTGCGTGTATCCTGTGTTTGCTCAGTGTCTTGTGTTTGTTGAGTAATGTTTTTAGGTTGGTCTCCAGTGCCTTCATTTGCGGGTTGTTCCTGCATGGTGGGCTTTCCCGGGGCGTGGGGCTTGTGCCCCAGCGCCCTCGGGGCCGGGTGGGGCGTGGTTTTGATTTTGAGGGTGTGTCGTCGGTGTCAGGTTGTTGTGCCCTTTAGTTTCTCAAAGTCTTCGGCGTGGACCCACACGGTGTAGTTCTTGGACTTGGCGATGGTCCACGTTGGTACCTCGATAATCCACTTGCTGTTTTCGAGTCTCACGAAGCCGTTCTCGGTTAGGTACTCCGCGAGTTGTTTTGTGCCCATTCCTGGTTTGCTGACTATGTTTAGGGTGTACTCAACACCGTCTATGAGTATTGCGAGCCTGAGCACTGCCCTGCCATCACGCGTCATTCCTGGCGTTAGTGATGCTTTGATTAGTGCCTTCGTTGTGAAGCTGAAGGGCGTGCTCATGGGCATCACCTCTCGGGTATCTCAATTATCACGTTTACTTCGACCCTTTTCTCGTGGAGTTCCTTCCATATGTCGTTGAGGTCGATTGGCAGGTAAACAAAGTATCTATTCCCTGCCCTGCTGAGTCTCCTTTTTGTTATTGGTATAGTCCTTACTTGTTTGAGCAACGAGTTTGCCATACTGGTCATAATCGTGTAGGTGAGGATGTTCTTAAACGTTGCTGTAAGGGTTCGTTATAGTCTTCATGGGGTTTATTGTAATTTTCCGTGTATGGTAGATGTTTGAGGTATTGTAACGAAAGGCTTAAAGATCGGCATGTGCATTAATCAACTGTGAATAATAAACATGCTAATCAAAATAAGGACAGTAATCAAGGCAAGGAGGAGAAGGCGTGCGCCGATTACGTAAAGTCCTACGTCAGAGGATTCATTACAGTGTACATAGCGTGGTTCCTGGGTGTGGATGTTGAGAACGGGTTCTGGGCCACGTACTTCAAGCCCTTGGAGAGGCTTTGGACTGAGAACAGGGCTAAGAAGGACGTAAGCCTGATGAGGGATAAGGGCTTGGTGATGGAGAGCAGGCTTAGATTTACGGAGGAGGGTTGGGAGTGCATGGAGGAGGCGATTGTGAGGTTCCTGAAGGGGGATTTCGGTGAGTACCAAGACATAAGCATAATCAGGGAGTACCCAGTGACTACCCTGGTTGCGCCAGGGTTTGCCTACGAGCACGGCATAGACTTATTGGATATTGCCAACACCATCGTTAAGGCAGTGAAAGAGAGTTATGCAAAGCTTAACCTCCATCCTAATGATGTATGGCCCTCCCTTGTCCTTCACTTTATTGATAGTGTGCTTGGGGTGCCTGAGGTGGAGGATTACAAAGACCCAAGCATCATTAAGATGCGCGTGAACATCGGCAATATCGTGAGGGCACACAACAAGGGTGCCCAGGACTACATAGAGCCAGTAATAAAGGCAAAACCGAGTAGGTGGTTAATGCCAGTAATACCTTATTTAATTAATCTAGGCTATGAATTACACGACCTTGGCGTGAACGATGTAGAAAAACGAGCAGTTCTCGTCTTTTGTCTCCGTGACCCTCCATACTGTGATCGAGTAATAAGAATCGTGTTCATACTGCAATAGGTTTGATTAGCAGGTTTGGTATGCATGGGTGCGCATGAAGGTATGCATGATAAGGAGTAACTGAACGCAAAGTTAGCGGGCCCGGTGGGATTCGAACCCACGACCTACGGGTTAAGAGCCCGCCGCTCTACCTGGCTG
>Ga0081473_126722_pt1 | contig 18655 bp, 23 predicted proteins | sample CisSprmetagenome_FD_70977 | JGI IMG/M metagenome (GOLD analysis project Ga0081473, IMG submission 70977) | Hypoxic/sulfidic aquatic microbial communities from Cistern Spring, Yellowstone National Park, USA v2 (version 2) | ecosystem: Environmental > Aquatic > Thermal springs > Hot (42-90C) >...
TGGATTTCTTTTAATAAAACATAAAATACCAGGTACAAAAATCCCAAATTTAGAAGATCTAAAAAATTCATCTAATAAATATATATACTATATAGCTGGAATGTACTGGCTTTTAATGAACTTATCTAATGTTGAACCCCCTAAAATAAAAAAATTATTAAATTTAACTAAAAAAGTAAATGGAAGACCTATTAAAGTAAAGGAATTAGAAGGTCAAAATTTAATTATATACCCTAATATATCTGATTTATTAGATTTTTATAATTTAATTCAAGGAGCCAGAACCATAAATATATGGAACTATTATGACTGGATTCTTAAACAATTATAAATTTTATATCTGACAATAATTATCATATAAAATTATCATATCTAAATATACATAATTTTTTCTTTTATCTTTATAATTTTATATAAATGCTAATTATTAATTATAATATAAATATACAAAATTTATTATTATTATTTGATTTTTACATCTAATAATGCCAAATAAATTATAAATATAAATGCCATTTGAACTATTCTTTTGGAATATCAAATAATTATTAGACAAAATAAATAATTGCGAAAATAACTTATTATTAAAAAATTCATTATTATCTCTTGAGAATACCTAGTTCTATAAATAATTACTCATTAATATTTATCTGATTATAACTAAAGTATTTTAATTGTTTTTATTTATGAGAAAACATAGCATATATTTAAAATTTAAAATAGGGAATTTTTAAACTTAATAAGTACTTATTACAACTAATATATTATGAAATCAAAATTAAGTATTATAGTATTAGCAATTTTAATAGCTTTACTAATGACCTCGATGATAATAGTAGCTCGACATCTTTTAAGAACATTAAATGATTCATCACAATCAATCAAGTCCCAAGCAACAATGATAGCGTTATCAGAATTAAGTCAAATACAAAAAGAATATCAAAATATTGCAATGATACAATATATAGTACTAAATACACAAAATACCATAATTGACACAATTAATCAATAAATTATAGAAATAATTTGAGAGTATAAATTACCAAACTGTATTTTTGAATCTTTTAAATTTATCATCAAAAAGAGTATATTAATAATAACAGCAGATAATCTTAACATCATTAATATAGTAACAGTCATTAAAAATATCTAATTATATATACTAAACAATCAAAAGGACAAAAAGAAATATTATACAAATAAATTAATTCATTAATTTATAACTTAATTTGTGTTTTATATTCTATAAGTGAATTTTTATAATTATATTTATAATTTTTTATATCTATGGGAAATCTAATATTTTTTATATTTACAGAGTTTATAGAGAATCCTATAACTGAATTAGTAATAATTTTGTTAATAGCATTTTCAATAGCTTATAGTAAAGAAGATTGGTTAACAGAAGTTATAGTACTTCTTTTATTAACCCTTCTTATAGCATACATTTCTATAATAGCAATAGATATTATAACATTTGAGGGTCTCCCTTTAATTCCACTTATAGTAAAACAATTTGCAATATTACAACAACAAAATATTTCAACCAATATAAATATAACAATAGAAATTGAAGCACTATCTCATGGTTTAAATACTTCATATGGGTTATATGACTTTATTGACTCGCATATATTGCATGAAATCGTAAATCATATCTCAGAATATCTTATAGCAGTTGTTTTTGCCATAATATTATACTATATTGTATATAAAACATAATCTAAATAAAATAAAACTTTTTATTTGCAATTCTCAACTGTAATTTACAATATATTGAAATATTAAATTTATTAAGATAGTTAGATAATAATATAATGTTATGCTATTCAATATAAGCTCTAATATAAGTTCTAATTACATAATAGTAGGCACAACAAAGGATATCGCATCATTATCTTACTATCCTTTATTATTTTTAATATTAACAATCCTACCTATAATTATTATAATTATAACTTTAAGTCTTAAATTATCAAATAGAACCAAAATATATATTCTGTATTTTAATATAATTTATTCAATGTTATTACCAGTTATTGGAATGTCAATTATAGAAGATTTTCAAATAAAATCCTATATTTATGAGACAATTTTAAAAGATTATTCGATAACATCTACACTTTATAGCCTCGAATCATTTTTAATAGGAATGTATCAAGAAATTGGATTACTTACAAAAGATTATATAATAATAAATATAGTAATAATTACAGTAATTTCGATATTAAGTTTTGTTAAAAAAATAAAAAAACATTCCAACAAAATAAAAAAATATTTTAATAAATTAAATTTTAAAAGATTTTAATAATATTCAGTAATAATTATAATTAAATTAGTAGATTCGATATAAAAATTAAACTTTATTAATATATTCATCAGCAAATAAATATATAATTTTAATATATTTATTACAAATAACATATACTAAAAATTATAAGCAGTTTTAATAATATACTAAATTTAATCGCTAATTCAAAAAATAATAATAAAATGAAAATCTTTTTTATATCTAATTTATATCTAACAGTTATCATGATGTAACTTATACCATAAAATGCTAATCTTTATTTTTTATATTATTTAACTAATAAATTAATCTAGGTCAATCATATCAAAAATTATATCAAACACCCTCTACTTAAGACTTATTTAGAAACCATGACGGATAATTTCTGTTATACGACATAGAGTCATACCATGTATGTACTTTATATGTACTTTATAAAGACGCACAAATACATTAGCAACAAATCATAAAATAAATATAAATAGGCAATTTAAATACACCAATAATAAACCATAATACACTGATTATAGTTGACATAAGAATAGATTTTCTCCAATTCACATTAGGTATATATCTATAAATAATCGAAGCTGTTATGAAAGCTACACCTACTCCTATAAAAAATGCCACATTATTGTTTTCTAACATAGATAATAAGAAAGAAATTATAATTATTATAAAAGACACCATTCCTGGAAATATATTAGCTATCAGAGTCCTCAAAAAGGATATATTTATATTAAGAAGCTTAGCAACCAAATAGATAAGTATTGTAGATATTAGAAATCCTAATATAAACAACTCTATTATTCCATCAATCTGTATTGCCATTTCTCCCGCTGGAGTATTTACCGTAAACATTCCCCATGTTACTGGACCAAAACCAAATATTGGTGTTATGAATGCTATATCATATAATATAATAGGTAAATTTTGATTAAAGGTAAGCATTATTATAAAAGCTAAAATAGATATAACAAAAGCTGCTCCCCAACCTACATTAAACGCAGTTTTATAGATACTTAAAACTGCTATAAAATTTATGATTGTCGCAATTATCAGAGTCATCCAAATTCTCCAATAAATATGCCATAGATAAAGGTCACTTATCATTAAAATAAAAAGAGAAAAAGTTAATTCTGACCCAAAAGTTAATTCTAACATTATTGTAATTATTATAAAGGATATTATTTCTGAAAGTATGGTAGCACCAAAAGCTTCTTCAAATGATACATTTCTATTAAAAAGTTTAGCAACTAAATAAACAAGTATCGAAGTTATAATCCATACCAATATAAGAATCCATATCATTTCTGCGATTCCAAGCCCAATACTTACTGCTGATAATATTTCTAAACTGTCCATTCTATAAAATATAAAAATTCTAAATTTTATATATTTTTGGCTAAAGAATTCTAATTTATGAAGTTTATTATATTCTCAATTATGAAGATACTATGCAACAGTTATCGAAAAACTTTTTCAAAAAATATTTTATATAGGATTAGAAGATCTATTCCAATAAAAAGAAATAAAGAAATATAGTTCAATTTCCTTTATATTTCCATTATCTAAAAATAAATTTACTATCTATTTTATCAGAAATTACTTAAATTGTAAACACTCAATGTCTTCTTAAAAGATAGCTCATTATTATTCTACCAATAAATAGGTATACTTTATCCATAAGATATTCCTCTTAATTATTATTGGAAGCCTATTAAATGGGATAACAAAATGATTGCAATATTTAATATAATAAAAATAAATAAAGATAGTTTATGGCAATAAAAAATGAATCATATAATTAAAAAATACAAAACAATTATCCAATGTATAAGTAGCTTTTTAATAAATTATATATTATTCATCATATTGGGTGGTTTCTCTAATAAACAATTCGTTATCCAACTTAACATAGCATATTTCGAATTAAGTGTTTTAGCTATGGCTATATAATCGCTAAGTATCATATTGAATGTTTTAGTTATTTCTACATAATAATCTTTAGAGAAATGTTTAAGTTTTTCTATTGTATTTTTTATATTTAATTTGGGTGATTCTTTATTTATATTTAATGCATTTTCATAAACATATATAATATAATTTGCAAAACATGATCCTAAAGCATAGAGTGCCAGAGGCGATCCTAAAGAATAAGGTGATGATGGATCTTTTTTCTTTATATATTCATCACATATTTCTACATTTTCTTCTATAATTTCATACACTTCAGGATATTTGTATAATTCGTTTTTATAGAAATATACCAAAAATTCAAAAGCAGAAGTTCTCCATTCATCGCCAACTATAGAATGCCCAATTTCATGAGTTACTATTGAATCTGTAACTGCTTTTGCTATAACTTTTTCTATATCATTATCGTTTTTATATACTGGCCATAATATTCCATTATGAGATATAGTAAATAGATTACCAATAAACTTTTTATTAAAATGTCTTATATCTTCATCTATAACTTCCTTTAATCTGTTCTTTATAATATGAACTTCATTTCTCATTCGATCATACTCTCCAACATGAATTCTAGGGTTTGTTCCATATTTTTGTTGATATTCATCATATGATTCTAGAGTTATCAACGATAATTTTTCTTCAACCTGTATATTATTCTTTTTAAGATATTCTATAGTCCCATCAAAACTATTTTTTATACTACTATCCAATTCATCCATTATTATAGATATTAACAAAAAATTTACAAATGTTTATTATTTCAAAATTTAGTACATTCAAAAAAAATATTTTATTATTTTTAAGCTAAGATAATAATTCATCATTAATGTTAGAATTAATACTTCTAATAATATTTAGGAGCATTATACAAAGCAGGTTTTATTACCTCTATAATCTCTTTCTCTAAATTTTTATCTATCTTAGGTACTGATATATAAATAATTCTTATAATAAGTATGCCAACATATAAAAAATTGCCTAAATTCTATATTATTACTAAAATTCCTGTAATTAAATAGACAATTCCAAGAGTTATATAAGCAACAGCTTTTATAAGGAACTCATTTCGATAAAAATTTGATAAATGCAATTCCAAAATTCCTGCAGACATATCTGGAACCGTAAATTTTACTGGTTTCATATTTATCATTTCCCCAGTATCTGCAAATCCTCCAATAATGGTGTAATCTTCATTAATTGGAATATATTGCTCTACTAAATACAAATGATTTTGACTATAATAGGTCCATGAATTTATTTTTACTCCTACTTTATTATGAAATATAGAATCTCTTAATTCCACATCAGGTATATACCTTTTTAAATTTCTTATTATATCCTTTCCTATTATAAATTCATAATTTTTTATATAAGATAGATTTGTTTGGATATTGTTATTTGCAACATATTTTATATATTGTAAAATTTCATCACTAATTCTTTTAGCATCATTAAAATTTGATAATTTTATTTTATGATTTTGTGAATTATTTGGCATTATTTCAATTATATTTGTTCTTACTTCAACAATTGGTGCCTTTTCTAAATCTACTGCTAAAAAGCCTGTTCCATCCGTAAATAATGTTGGTATTCCTGCATCAAAACCATCTACAAAATAATATCCATAATTTGAATTATTATTGCTTCCTCTAGATTGTACGTAAAAAGTGGAAATAGAATAATATATACAATCCTGCCCACTAATTGGTGATTTCAAAGGTTGAGATCCAAAAGGTATAAATCTTCCTTTAACCTTATTTAAACCATAAGTTGCAATATGAATTTTAGAAACTGGAGTGTTATTTAAAATATTATGTATTATATATCTCTTAAAACCTCTAATGATTAAAAAAAGTGATATTGATATTAAAATTATGAATAATGGTAACTTAAATGGAACGCTTATAAACTGAAATATTATAATATAAAAAAACATAAAAAACGCAAAATAAAAACCGTCATAACTCTTTACCTTAATATCTTTTGCATATGAAGGTATATAATTGTGATATATTGTCCTAGTACTTGACAAATTTTTTATATATGAGGTTCTATACATATAAAACTTGTCAAGATTTTTCGCTTTATTTTTTTGTTTATTATTTTGTAAATATTGAGAATTTTGATTATTATTTTGATAATTTAAAAAAGCAATATTATTTTGTTGCATATTTAAAATTGTAACCTTGTAGATACATCTTGTCTTTCTTCCTCTGGTACTTTATATAAGGGCATTGGTTTTATACCAGCTATACTAGCAACAATATTATATGGTATTTGTTGAATTCTTGTATTTAATAATGTTACTGCTTCATTATAAAATTCTCTTGCATCTGCCAATTGCGATTCTAATTCCATAACTGCTTGTTGTAATTGTATTACATTTTGATTGGACTTTAATTCTGGATAATTTTCCATTACTGCAAATAGATATCTAAAAGCTCCCGTAATTTGATTTGATAAATTTATTTTTGATTGTATATCATTTGATGGTAAATTCATATATTGGGTTCTCATTTGAGTTAATCTTTCAAGAATTGTTCTTTCATATGTTAAATAACTACTTACTGTTTCTACTAATTTTGCTAGCACATCATGTCTCTTTTGCAATAATACATCTATATCATACCATGCCTTTTCTGCATTTTTCTTCAATGCTATTAGAGAATTATATAGTGCTATAAAAATTCCTATTCCCAGTATTAAAATCACCACTAAAATAACAACAATAATAAGCCAAGTCTCCATAAAAGGAATAAAAATTTTGTTATTTTTAAAATTTGTTAATGCTATAATATAAATATTATAAAGAATAGTAAAACTTAGTTATGATTAAAAGATATTATGTTTTAATGAAATCAATGATCTATCTTCATATAAAAATCTCAAAAATATAAAAACTTTAAGGTGCTGCTTGAAGACTAGAAAATGGAATACCAAGGGCGAGATAACCAAGAGCAGCCAATATTAGAACTAAGATTAGCATGATACCAAAATATATTACACTAGCTATAATTAGCATAACAAAAGTTTTTGTCCAACTTATATTAAACAGATACTTATAGATAGCTAGAGCTATTATAAAACCAATGATAAGACCTATAATAAGTATTACAAAGTTAAATGTAAATAAAGAGCCTGCTGTTGTTACAAAATTTATTATAAAAGATACTATATCTGCAATTAAGGTAACAACTAGAACTCTTAAAAAAGGCATGCTTACACTAATAATCCTAGCAGCCAAATAAACAGATACAGATGATATAACCCATATAACTATAAAACCTACTATGATTGCAACAATACCTAATGCCAGAAATCCTGTAACCATTATTATAGTATATGATTAAATTATATAAATATTATTTTTTATACTAAAAATATCAAGGGAATTTATATTAATATCTTATCATTTGCATTTTTTACCTAAAGAACTTTATCTTTGATATGCAAAATTCTTCAACAAAATGTTATCAGAAAATTTAACCTATACTAGTAAGAACAAAAAGCAATAATGTAGATAATATTAAACCAATAATAAACCATGGCATAACAATTATAATTAATATACCAATAGCTTTTTCCCAACTCACATTAAGTATATATTTAAAGATAATTAAAACTACTATAAAAGCTACGACCCACCCTGTAAAAAATACTGCAATATTTCCATTTGACATTAATAAGAAGATTATAATTATAAAAAGGGATCCTACTCCAGAGAGTGTGCTAACTACAAAAGCCCTCAAAAAAGATATATTTATACCAATAGAGTTAGCAATCAAATAGAGAACTATTGTAAATAAAATCAACCCTAATATAACAAATCCTATTATTATTATCCAACCAGTCATTACTGTTGTTGTTCCCACTGCTGTATTTATTACCATTATTCTCTCCACTGTATAATCAAAATTTATAAATTTTTTAGCATTTAAATTAGAGATTATTTTTTATTATTTGCATAAAAATTTCAATAATAAATTTATTCAAATTTAATCTAACTCAAAGATTTCTTTCTAATCGCAATTTCCATAAATTTTGGATATTTAACATAACATTATATTTCCAGTATAGATTTTATCATATTTTATAATGCTTTAACCAAGACTAAAGTTTTGTAAAGTACTATTAAAGAAGCTATATACTGATGATATAAATGTTTGTAAGTAAGGTATACTAATACCAAATATAAACAATATCAGAACAAAGATAACTATTATTATAGCAGCTACAACCAATATACCAAAAGCTGCTCCCCAACCCACATTAAATACAGACTTATAAACACCTAAAATTGTTATAAAAGCTATAACCATTCCTACAATGTATAATAAAGAAACTCCATACATTTTTGAAATATAAAAGGAGATTATAACTATTATACTAGCTATTATTCCTGAAATTAAAGTAGCACCCAAAGCCTTTGAAAAAGATACATCACTATTAAAAGCCTTAGCAGCTAAATAAATAGGTATTGAAGATATAATCCATCCCAATATAAAAATCAATATAGATTTTGCACCAATTTGTGCTATCATTGTTACTAAATCACTCATTTTATAATAATTTATCATCAAAATATAAAAATATATTTTATAGAGATATTATTGTACAATTAGGATTTTTCCATATTTTAATAAATATTAAGATAATTTTATATTGATCTTCTATCTTTTACATTGTTTTTAGCTGAGAAATATTTAAATTTCATAAAATTTATTATGTTTTTATGTCAAAAACTTTAAAATATATCTTTTAAAAATTTAAAGTTTTTTGTTTTAAACTTTTCAAAAATTTTTATTTTTCATAGTTCCAATATTTTATAATGGGCTTATTTAATATGTTTCATAAAGAAGATAATAAAAAGAACTATAATATATTATTAAACCTATATAAAAGCTATTGTTATACACACCCTCATCTTGAGTATCGTGAATATAAAGGAGTTTTCCAGGTTATGGCAAGAAATGGCCTACATCCATGGCCTGGAATAAAAGTACATTCCCTGCTTTCAAACCAGATATATAATATTTTAATGGACCCTGATTTTCAGAAAATGATAATAAGAGGAGAAATAGATGGATTCAAAATTTTTGAAGATCCTAGCTATAAACAAGTCACTTTTTATATATCTTTTCATTTTATATCTGGTTATAAAAAACTCCTATACTTTTTTAGTAAGTATGGAATACCTATAGAACCAAAATTACATCATGATAATAATGGTAATGTATTATTAAATAGAATTTATATAGCAAAAGATATTTTTGTTAGATATTCTACAGATTTCTACGGTGATATAGATAAAGAAAATGTTCCTGAAAAAATTAAGGATTCTACATGGAGAGCTGCTGAAGAAAATGGAAAACCCAAAATTTGGGCACTAAGTAAAGAATATTTACTAGATAATTTATATAAATTAAATTATGGAGACCATTCAAATATCTATACATTTCTTACATTAGAAAAATACGGAATTGAGGTACCAATACCAAGGGTAATCTTATCTCTTGGGCATAATACTTATAGAAGGATTATATTAAAAGCCTATCTGATAGATGCTGGCAGAGTAGTTTATTATGACCCATCTAACGAAGAGCATATTAAAGATATTATTGAGAATCCTAAACAAAAATTACATAATTTTTTAATATAACAAAATAATTTATAAAAAATAATAAATAATATGCATATATATTTTTTATTAAGGAGTTTTATGTTATTCTTCTTTTCTGCATGCATATGGATTATAAAGAACATATGTATCAAATTCTCCTTGTTTCTTTGAATTTCCATCAAAAGAAATATTATATTTAACCTTTATTTTATCAAGATATAATACTGATGATTGGATCTCTATTGAACTTAGTTTTGTTCTTTCTCCAATTACTCCACTTAATTCAATAGCAAGAGAATTAATTGGCTTACTGAAAAAATTATCTGGGACTTCTATCTCTTCGAATGTTTCCTTTATATAGCTTTTTATATATTCTTCCATACATAATAAAGCCTTTTCTACTTTTGGTGATATCAGATACTTTTCATTAGTGAAATATCTACCAATATTATCTTCTACCAGAATATCTTTATTATTATCATCTCCAACTTCTATTTGCAGCTTATATTTTGAAATTTTATATTCTTTTTCTTTTTTAGATATCTCCATACTTTCTTTATATGATTTTATTTCCATTCCTATATTAGCAACAATTGTATGAAGATAATTAAGCTCTGCACGTCTTCTAAGCACTAAACCACCAATTAGCTTATCTAATCCACCTATTTGTGACTTTCCAATATAAACAACTATTAGATGTCCTCTTGGACCTCCTCTTATTACTTCAATAAGGTCATCAAGATTAATAGTATCTCCATAAACTATCTTCAATCTATATTTACACCCATAACCACAGTATAATAGATTTACCTCTTCGATTTTTCTATAATTATAAGTCATACATTGTTTTATGGGAACAAATTTTTATAACCTTTCTTATTATTTTATTTTGTAGTAGTAATATAATTTAGAAAATCCATATATTAGATAAAAGAATAATACTGCACACACTATTTTTGAGGTTTATTATCTACAAATCGACTAATTATAAATCTATTTATAAATATTTCTCTTCTAGATTTAAAATATTTTTATTTATCAAAGACTCTAACTTAAAAATGGAAAAAATATATAATGAAGACCTAAAATTAATATCTAGAGAATATTATGTAAAAAATTTGTTTAATAATGAATTTGAGAGATTTATAATTGAAGAAAGAATTGATCCAATAACAAATTTTAAGATAAGAATAAATAAATCTATAAAAAATAAACCAAGAAATTATGGAAGAATATATGCAAAAAGATCGAAATGCCCTTTTTGTGATCCTGAAAAAGAATCTCCCGATTTTGAATTTTCAAAGAAAATATATATTGGAGATTCTGTTCTTTTTTCAAATAAATATCCGTATGGAAAATATCATGCAGTATTGGTTCCAAACTATAAAAAACATGTAAAGAATTTTTCTCAAATAAGTTATTTGGATCTTTACAATTCATTCATGTTAATAAAAGAATTCTATGAAAGAATACCTGAAAAAGATTATAAATACATATTTATTAATTTAAATAAAGGATTTTCTGCGGGTGCATCACAAGAACATTTACATTTCCAAATATTGATTGAAAAAGAGCCAACAAATTATTTTAAAATTTATCTAGATAAATCTAACAAATATTTTGATAAATATAAAAAATTCTTTATAGAAGATTATTTTAATTTTGAAAAACAATTAAATGAGAGAATAATATTGGATGGAATAATAAAGTTATGGTCATCATTTGCTCCATTTAGGAACAATGAATTAATTGGATATATTGATACATTTGGTATATTTTTCTTATCTCAAAATAAATTTGAAGAATTCATTAAAACATTATACAATATTTTAATTACATATGAAAAATTATATGAGAACTTTAATTTAGTTATATTTGATACAACATTATTAAGAGAATCAAGATCATATCCAATTATCAAAATAGCACAAAGACCTTTATTTGATATTGGTTATATGGAAATTTGTCATTTAGAATATGTTGTTTCTTCAATACCTGAAGAAACTGCAAAAGAATTTAAAGAAAATTTAGAAAAAATTTAATAATTTATTTGCTCATACACCCAAAAACTAAATGTATAACCCTCAGGATAAGATAAATCTCTTCCTGCAGCCATATATACAAAAACAGGTTGATCTTTAGATTTATCTTTAGAAGGTTGATTTTTAGATTTAACTTTAGATTTAACCTCCCCTAAAACAGGCCTTCCAAATATAATACTCTTCTTAATTTCTTCAAGTATCTCTTTATAGTTAGATGTATCTCTGCTAAAGTATATTGATAATTTTGAATATTTTTTTGAAGAATTCAAAATATTTAATTTCAAAAGCATTTTATATACTTCAATAGCAGTCATCTCTATATTCATTGCTATCTCTGCTATTTCTTCAAAATTTTTTCTCACTTCTTCTATCTTATCATTATATAAAAAGTAGTAAAATTTATTTTTATTATTATATTTACTAACATATATATTCTTACCATATGATTTATAAATTTTTATATTTCCAAGATATTGTATTTCTTTCGTATCAAAGACATAACTCTCTCCACTATATCCATTTTTTCTTAAATCTATTATTATCTGAACATATTCTCCCAAATCACCCAAAATAACTGAATATTTAAACATTCCCATAAGTATATCATCTAACTTTTCAAATAAAATTTCTTTATCACTCATAAAGAATAATAATTATAGAAACATTTAAATACATATCTTAAAATTTAAAGTATCGATAAGATAATTTCTGACTTATATGGTCTTAAAGAACTTAAAAAAATTAAAATAATTAATAAATATAAAACTATTAATTAAATTATTATTAATATCATTAACGTAAGTACTTACTTTCTCAAAATTTAAAATATTTTTCTTACTTATCCTTATATATCATATATAAAAATCTATGATCTTTTGGATACTCATATTGTTCATCTACATCTGTATATTTGAAAGAAATTGGTTCGCCTATTTTTGTTTTCTTTGAAGAAGAGTTTCCAAAAAAGTGACTTTCTTTAAATTTATTATCCATTTCCTCATATTTATCACAATCTATCTTCCTACTAAAGTATATGCGTACTCTTTTATAACTATCAGGATTTAAATCGGGACCTAAGTATGGGTATCTTAAATATAGGTATATAGTTATTTCATGTATTTCCATACTTCTAAATTCTATTTTACTTATTATATCTTCTAATCCTTTTTTATCAATTTTTCTTTCTTTTATTAAATCACCAAAATGTATTGAATATCCATCTTCAATAGAAAATCTGCTGGTATATATATTTTCCAAGTATGAAAGACAATTTTTATTTTGTTCAATCTCATCTATCTTATTCAGTTTTCCAGCAAAACCTCCTCCCTCAAATTCATCACCATTGATTTCCATTTCTATCATAATATTTTTTATTCCTAATTCACATGAAAGTTTATACATATATTTTTGTATTTCTTTTTGATCTTTATGTAAAATCTCTTTTAAAGCTTCTTCAAAACTCATTATAGAAACATTTACATATTTTTTTAATAAACTTATAGATACCAAAAATCCTTTTTATATATGGCAATATTACTTCCTAGGACATATGAGATTTTTATATTATTTGGTAATAATTTAATAGATTATAAAAGAATTAGAAATAATATAAGGTTTTTAGAAGAATGGACAAAAGATCTTAAAAAAGAATTAAATAATCAATATAAAATAATTTTTGATAGATTAGAATCTTTAAAAGAATTAAGAGGAAAAATAGAAAAACTAAAAGGAGAAATAAAATTAGAAAACTTTTCAATTCCATTATTTTCTGATAGAGTAAATAGAGATATAAGGATTATATTTTCTATATTTAATAATACACATAAAATTGTTGTTTGGGGAATAGATTTTCATGAAAAAGGCATATGGAAAAATAATAAAACATGCTGAAGGTTTTATAAAAAATCATAAAAAATTAATATTAAAACCTTTGGGAATAAAATAATCATAAAAAATTATGGATATAACCAACTACCCCTTAATCTTGGGAATGGTTGTGTATCTCTAATATGATCTAATTTACATATCCATCTTAAGAATCTTTCGATACCCAATCCCATTCCTGAATGCGGAACAGATCCATACTTTCTTAAATCTTCATACCATTCATATGCACTTATTTCCTCATTTCCAACCTTAACCTTTAATTTATCTAATCCCCATTCTTCAATCTTTTTATGTAATATATCATACCTCCATTCTCTTTCGGATCCCCCAATTATTTCTCCATATCCTTCTGGAGCAAGTAAATCAAAGTTCTTTACTGTTCCATCTCCAACTTCATACATATAAAATGCTTTTACTTCCCTTGGATAATATGTAACAAATATTGGTACATCAAATTGTTCTGTTAACAATCTTTCTTCATCAGATCCCAAATCATCTCCATATTTTATATTTACTCCTAGATCTTGTAATTTCTTTATTGCATCTTTATATGTAATAATTTTCCATGTTTTTTCAACAAATTGTTTTAATTCATTTATATCTCTTCCTGTAATATTTTTTAATTCTTCAAATTCAGATTTTCTTTCCTCAATTGTTTTTTCAATTGAATATTTTAATGATTCCTCCATAACTTTCATAATATCTTCCATATGATACCATGCAGCTTCAATTTCAAAATGCCAATATTCATGTAAATGTCTTTTTGTTCTAGATAGTTCTGCCCTAAATGATGGAGTTAATGAATAAACTTTTTCTAACGAAAATATTAATGCTTCTAAATATAATTGTGCAGATTGAGATAAATATGCCTTATCTTCAAAATATTTTACTTCAAATAATTCAGTAGTATTTTCTGCAGCATTTCCAACCAATATTGCTGGTGTTACTTCATACCATCCATCCTTTATAAACCAATCTCTTAAATTTACAATTAAACTATGTTTTATTTTTAATACATCTGTAAACCATCTAGTTCTTATCCATAGATGTCTATATTTTTGTATTGTATCTATATCTTCATCACCTTTTAATGGAAATGGTTTTCCATAATCATATACTTTTATTTCTTTTACTTCTATTTCATATCCTCCAGGTGCTCTCTCATCCTTTCTTAATATTCCACTTACTTCTAAAGAACCTTCAATTTGGAATTTTGTTGCATCTTCCCATGTTTTTTGATCAACATTTTCTTTTTTTACAACTGCCTGTATTATTCCTGTAGAATCCCTTATTACAAAGAAAATTTTATCCTTCATATCCCTCATTCTATAAACCCATCCTTTTATACTAACCTCCTTACCCAAAAAATCTTCCTTCAAAATATCTTTTATAAATAAAGTTTTCATCATAAATTCACTCATTCCGACTTTCCATCAATATTAAATATTTAAAAATATTTATAAATGATAAGGAATGAAAGCTGTAAAAGTAATTATATATGGAAAAGTCCAGGGTGTTGGTTTTAGGAATTTCGTATTTTTACATGCTAAAAAATTAAATATTAGAGGATATGTAAAAAACAATCCTGATGGAACTGTAGAGGCTGTTTTTGAAGGAGAAGAAGATAATATAAATAAGATGATTGAATTATGTAAAAGGGGACCTGAAAGGGCTAGGGTTGATAAAATTGATATAAAAGATATAGAAATTAAAAACTATCAAGATTTTAGAATAATAAGATAAACTTTATATAATATTAAAGATTTTTATATAATTATGAGAAGAACGAATAAATATATTAACGTTTCACCAGAAGAAGAAAAGATATATAAAGAAATAGTTAAAAATTTAAAGAAAATTTATAGATTAAAAAAGAAAGACAGAGAAGATGGAAAAAATTTTAATAAAGAATATGAAAATATGTTTACATATGAAAATGAGTTATATAATGATTTAAATAATTTTGCTGAAAATATTGCCAAATATGGTAACGATTACTATAAAAATCTAGATAAAAAGTTAAATAACTATGAAAAAAGCTTTACAGGAGCTGCGTCTATACTTAGAAAAATAATTAATAGAAGAAAAAGAATAAAAAAATATTTTGAAAATACAAAAAAATTAATAGAAGAATTAGAGAAGATGAAGGGACCGTAGTCTAGTGGTTATGATGCCGCCCTGACTAGGCGGAGGTCCGGGGTTCAAATCCCCGCGGTCCCACTTATATTTTTTATTTACAAAATAGTAGTATATGAATGATTTATTAGAGTATGTAAGTACAAGGATTTACAAAAAATTAGAAAAAAGTTTCGACAGAAGGATAACTCTTTTTAGAATATTTAATTGGAGAATCTCCTTTAATATTCTTATACAAAAGAGAATTATTGAATTGTAAAGATATATCATTGAGTTACCTACCAGATCATTATTATTATTCTATTAGAACATTTAAGATATTTAATTTAATTGAATACAAAGATACAAAGATATGCGATTTATCAAAATTGGCTGAAATTATGTTAAGAAAATATATATTAGAAAAAGATTTATCTAAAATAGCTAGAGCAAAATATGAATATATAAGAGATAGTAGTTTCTTTGAAGAATTAGGTGAAGGTACACTTTTTGCTCTATGTAAAAATCTCTATAAAGAAGAAAACTTTTATAATTTTCCTAAGCAATATTTCATCTATTATTTTATTATAGAAAAATTATACAAAGGAGTAGAAAATGGTACTCCTTATATTATAGAACTATTAAGAGGAAATAAGAGAATAATAGCCCTTTTATCTCTTTTTCTTTTAAATTTAAATTATCCTAACTGGTTTTTAAACAAGAATATATAATAGGAAATATAGAGAATATTGCAGGTCATAGATGTGTAAATTTACTTTTTACTTCAAGAGGAAGAGAAAGATATACTATATCACATCTATTTGCACATATGAAGCGTTTTGTTATTAGATCTAGTAGCAATTCAGCATATAAGAAATATAAAATATCACAGGAAGGAAAAGAATTTATTGAATATATTTTAATGCAAATTTATCCTATAGAATACTCTTATAAAAATCATGTAAAAACTTCCAACATAATAATCTAAATTTTTATATATAATTTCATCTTTATAATCCTTATTTATAAGTAGTAATTATTATGACAACTTCAAGGATTGATGAATTATTAACAAAGATTCATGTAGAAAGTTATAAATCAAATCAACCAATATTACAAAAAGTTATCGAAAATGATTCTATTTTACATCTTTTAATGAAAATATCTGAAGGGCAATTATCTGAAAGTGATATATATTCATATTATTCTACTCTTTTATATCTTACTAGAAAGAATTTTATAAAAAAAGAAAATAATACATATCATCTAACAGATATTAGTAAGGCAACAATTGAAAAAATCAAATATGAACTGAAATTATTAAAAAATATCAATAATGAAAATCTAGATAGTATAGATACATATAGTTTATTAGAACGCGCTTGTGAAAATATAGTAGAAATTAATAGATCAAAGAAAATAAAACATCCTTTCTCTTATATAATATTTCAACACTGCAATCAACAGGGTCCTTTCACATCATATTTTGTAGGAAGGGATGGAATAATATTGATATTTTTATACTATTTATCATGCAAAAAAGGAAAATGCTATAATTGGTGGTATTTGCCAAAACAAATAAGGGACAGATTATTTAATATACCTGAATGCTATAATAATTTTGGAGATGGCTTTAACATTAGCCCTTTAGTAAAATATGGACTTGTATACCAAAGAAAAGGATTAAGAAATATTTCAAGATATAAATTATCTGAAAAAGGTTATAATGTTGCAAAATTTATATTAAAAAATCTTGAATCAGTAATTGTATACTGACAAAATTTTAGTAAATGATTTATTATTAAAATATCTAACAAACTTATTATAACAAAATTAGGTATATTAGCTTAAAAATAAAAAGCTAAATTAAAAAAGAAAAATTTTTAATATTTAGAATAACTAATAATTATGAATAAACGTTATGATGATCCATCTTCATATTTAAATAATAGAGCACTCGAATTTGCCATTCTTTCTTATGAATATAAAACATCAATTTTAACAGTATTAAGAACAGCAGAAGAAGATTACAAAATTACAAAAGAAGAAAAGATATTAGGAAAATATATTACCGAAGAAAAAACAGTAAATGAATATTTAAAAGATCTCTATAAAATTGATATAAAAAATATAGATAAAGAAAAAATGGCAAAAGATGGTTTAGAAAGCTTATTAGAATATACTAAGGAATATGGATTTCTAAATCAGAAAATATTTATGAATTCACCTTCTGAATTAATAAATCCATTCATAAAAATACTTACTGAAAATCACAAAAGTTATATAATGAGTATTTTATCTACTCAGTCTATATCATTACTTTTAGCTATATATTATCATATTTTATCATGTAGAATGAATGAAAAATGTAAGAATTATTATCCAACACCAAATGGAATTAAAGAATTAATAGATATAAAATATACCTATTCAAAGATACTTGAAAGATATGGATTAATTGAAAAAGTTTTATATTCAAGACCAAAATATATATTAAAACCATATGGAGAAGAGATTGCTGAATGGTTAGCTATACAGGCATATATAGCATCCCATCTTTAATTTAAATTATGGGAGAAAAATTATTAGATGAAAAATATTTAGAAAATTATTTGAATAAGCTAGGTGTATCTTTTCAAATTATTAAATATGAAAAACCAGTTATGTCTGCAAAAAATGCTGAAGAACATAATGATGGAATTGTTGCAAAAAGCATTATATTAA
>Ga0081473_151700_pt1 | contig 18649 bp, 17 predicted proteins | sample CisSprmetagenome_FD_70977 | JGI IMG/M metagenome (GOLD analysis project Ga0081473, IMG submission 70977) | Hypoxic/sulfidic aquatic microbial communities from Cistern Spring, Yellowstone National Park, USA v2 (version 2) | ecosystem: Environmental > Aquatic > Thermal springs > Hot (42-90C) >...
ACCGTCAAAGACCTGGTCATGTGGTATTGTGTATGCCTTAGAATCACCATCAAGAACAAGAGAATCACAGGCAACATGAGACCTAGCAAACAAAGCACCCCTCCTAACGTAAACAACACCCTTATACACGGCTGTCCCTCCATTGGCAGATATTGACTTATTCACTACCTTGGAACTGGTGTTCGGTGCATCATGGATCACCTTCGCCCCATTCTCCTTAACATGCCCCTTACCATTGGCTATGGTTATGCCTGTTATCTCAGTCTTCGCCCCCTCACCCTTCAGTATGGTGGATGGGTATACGAAGCTTGCCACGCTGCCTATGCTTGCCTCAACCCACTCAACCTCAGCATTCCTCTCGGCTATGGCTCTCTTATTGTTGAAGTTTATGACGTTCCTGCTCCAATTCTGGACTGTGGTGAACTTCACCTTCGCCCCCTCATGCGCGTAAATCTCAACCATGCCATCGTGGAAGCTGTACCTACTTAACCTAGGCGCCGAGCAACCCTCAATGTAATGTATGTAACTGCCCTTATCAGCCACAACAAGGGTGTGTTCAAACTGTCCCTCACCTGCATTGCTTATTAAGAAGAAGCCCTCAATGGGCGCCTCAATCCTGACGCCTGGTGGTACGTAGACGAAGACACCGCCACTCCAGAGTGCCCCATGTAGTGCCGCGAATTTGTGTTCAGGTGGGAAGACCCTCATGAAGTATTGTTTAACTAGGTCTGGGTACTTTTGGACAGCCTCCTCCATGGGTAGGACCACAACGCCCTTTTCGGCCAGTTGCTTCCTAATGTTGATGTATATGACCTCTGAGTCTAATTGAGCGCCGAGCCCCATTAATGCCCTAGCCTCTATTTCAGGTATGTTTAATGCCTCGTAGTACTGCCTCACCTCAGGTGGTATCTCATCCCAGCTACTGGACCTATTAACATCGGGCCTTGCGTATGATACGTAGTCCTCCAGGTTAATGCTGTCCAAGACCCAACTCGGCAGCCAATTCGGGGTTGGGAGTTTGTTGAACAGTTCAAGGCTTCTTAGCCTTAACCTCCTCATCCAGTCCGGTTCACGCTTAATCCTACTCAACTCCTCGACAACATCCTTCGTTATCTTACCCTTAATTTCAACACTCCTCCTAACTGGGGCGTTTTTGCTAAGAACCTCCTCAGGGGTTATGCCCTCCCCGATTAGGTTGTATAAATCCTGCTTCACATTCATCACCTGGCCTTAAGGAAGTTTTCGTACCCGACCTTTTCAATCTCCTCCACAAGCTCCATACCACCCTCAGCTACAATCCTACCCCTGCTTAGTACCAGTACCTTAGTTGGCTTAACCACATGCAGTATCTTTGCGCTATGCGTCGTAAGCACTATGGCCGTCCCCGAGTTGAGTAGGCTAAGTAGCGCCTTCCCCACGGCGAACACGCCATCCACGTCGAGCCCTGAGTCAGGTTCATCAACCAGGGCTACCTTAGGTTTAACCATAAGTAGTTGAAGAATCTCACTCCTCTTCATCTCACCACCGCTGAAGCCATAGTTAACACCCCTGCTTAGGTGGGCTGGTGTTAGCCCAACCTCCTGAATACCCTTCATTAAACTGTTGACCAGGCTGGGTGGCGCTGGGTCTGTTAACTTCCTCCCATTGATCTTATTAATCATCGCTGTTATTAACGTTGATAACCTAACCTCAGGTACTACGGTTGGTGTTTGGAATGCAACCATTAGGCCCCTCAGGAACCTCTCTTCGGGTGGTAGCTTAACGATATCCTCACCATCAAGCATAACCTTACCCCTAACTACGTTATACCTTGGGTGGCCTGCAATGGTCATGAATAGTGTTGTCTTCCCACTACCATTGGGCCCCATTAAGGCTAAAACTTCCCCACTCCTAACGCTAAATGAAACACCATTTATTATCAACTTTCCATCAACTGAAACAGCCAGATCCTCAATTCTAAGCTCCGCCATATTAGCCACTTCAATAAACCTCCACGTGACACCTATTTAAAACTTTTCGTGGGAGTCACAAATAACCTATATAAAGATTCATATTTACTTAGTACGACAATGAAGGGCTAGGCCTTTAGCTAGGACTTGAGGGTAGGCCTTAAAATCAGCATTAAAAGATGCCCCACCCCCGGCACGGGCCTTTCCCACGGCCTCGCGGACCGTAGTACTCGGCACCGCGGTGGGGCGTTTCACTTCCAGGTTCTGGTGAGTCTGGGTGGGTCCACCCCACCTATGGCCGGGTTATGGGGCAACCTATCAGTGGTATAGGGCTTTTTAAGCATTACTGATGATCACCCACCCCCCATGATGAGGATTGAAGAGAGCTTAACAATTATGGCGAGTTCCATGTTCGGTAATGTTTTTATTTGGTTTTGTTTTTTGGTTTTGTGGGTCGTGGTGTTGTTGTTAGGAGGTTTGGGAGGGGGAGTTTGAGGTGTGTTAGGTGTGGTACTCATGAGGCAGTGATAAGGAAATACGGACTAATGCTATGCAGAAGATGCTTCAGAGAAGTAGCACCACAACTAGGATTCAAAAAATACTACTAGGTTAACCGGCCCCTGCAATCTCATTAAATCTATCACTCAAAAATTGATTAATACTGAAGCTGTTAAGGGTCAGCATTATGCTGTAGTAACCCGTTGGGGTATGCTTAGTTACATCGGCCATGGTTAAGACTCCATTTGGCGCAATGCAGAGGGTTACGTTGTATGATTGAACGCCACTGCTGGTCAATGACACGTAGCAGTAGCTTAAAATACCGTTTACGGTTACTTTAGATTTAAAGACCATTGATGATGGCGACAGGGCACCCAGCAACGGTACCTGTGATTGGTTCACGTTTTGGCAATAGCTTAAGGTTACCCCACTGGATAGGGCGGTGCATAAGTGGTACGTACCACTGCCCAGGTTCTTTATGGCTAGTAGGAGGTACGTTGAGTTACTTAGGCTTAGTTGTATGAGAACCCTGTTTAATGTACCCTGGGACCAGGTGATCCTAGAGCCAACAATTGTTGATGAGACACCTACTATGCCGAATACGTTTATGTTACCCCTGTACGTCATTGTGTAGTTAGCAGTATATGTTGCTTCATTCCACCTACTCAACATAACCATTGGACTTGGTGGCTTAGCCGTTGGGAGTATTGAAGGGAGTAGGTATGCTGCAACTCCAGCGGCAATCACCACGACTACTATTACGGCAATAAGCAGTGGCCTCATGCATGCGCATTAACCTTACCCTTATTTAAGCATTACCATCTAAATTGACCCTAACATTAAGCATCATGGGTGGGTGTAAGGTAGCTGCTTGCTTTTGGTTGAACTTAGTTAAGTAAATGTATTATGAAGTACGTTAAGGTGCGAAATCTAGTAGATGCTTCTGCGAATTCGCCGCTGAATAAAGTATATTAATAACCTCGGTGTTAAACAACATGGTGGGTACTTTAAGGTATGGTGTTTATGGTGGCGTTGCCCTGTTCGGATACGTGCTTTTCCTAGCCTCACTAAGGCTAAGTAACGACGCCGCCGGTGTATTGTTCATGGTGATGTTCTCCATATCACAATTAATAGGGCTGCTACTTATATCGAAGGTTGGCGCCAGCAACACACTTTCAATAGCCTTAACCATAGGCGCCGTGGGTAGTTACATACATGCGTTGAGCAACTCCTACATAGGCAACTCACTACTTGGCCTAGGGATGGGGCTCTACTTCACGGCTTTAATAGGGTTAATGGGGGTGATTTTAAGCGGTAGTGGTCTAGTTAAGTACATAATGTACATCTACTCGGGTTTATTTGGCTTGGGTGTTATGGCTGGTGCATTATCATCTGTGTTAAGCAATGTAGTCGTGTTCATAGCCATGACGATCACCATGCTGGGGTTATCATTCTACATATCGTTAACCCCCGTCTACTTTAAACCCAGGAGCCTTAAATTAAGGTATGCCCTAACCAACCAGGGGGTATTGGTGGCCGTTGCCTTACTATCATTCTCGCTACCCTACATGATATCCTCGGTAATTCTCCTATCCAAATACTGGCTTGGCCCCCTGTATGTGCTATCGGTCCCGCTGTCCATAGCCCCAGCATACCTCATGGTGAATAGGTGGGGTGTGCGTAGGTCATTCATAGTCTCTGCCCTACTCATGTCGACATCATCAGTATTAACCTACATATTCAATAACCAGTACGTCATCTTAATGCTGGCTGTGTCATCAATGCTAATCTACACTTTAATGCTCCAACTGCTTGGCCTAGTGACGAGCCCACTGCTCTACATGCCCACGTTAGCCTTGGCCTACGGCATATCCTCAATCCTAGAGATACCCATTGGCTTAGCCCTGGGCTTTAGGCTAGGGTACTTGATCACAGGGTTAACGTCACTGGTGTTGATACTACTGATTAAGGTGATGAAGGAGCCTGTTTATCAAATACCGCAAGCCAGTTAACTTATTAAGGTTAAATATACCCAGGCGTAAGTGGAACCGCTAATAGTGGTTCACGGTGGGGCCGGTGCCTATAAATTCAGTAGCGATGAGGAGAGGCTTAAGTACGCCAGGGAGCTTGAGGATGCAGTTAGTGATGGCCTTAAGGCATTATCAACAGGAAACGCACTGGATGCCGTTGTGGCTGCGGTATCAAGTATGGAGGATTCCGGGATCTTTAATGCAGGTAGGGGTTCGGTCTTAACCATAAGTGGTAATGTTGAGGTTGACGCTGGGTTGATGGATGGTTCGTCGATGAGGATTGGCGCGGTGGCTGCGGTTAGGAATGTGGCCAACCCGATTAAACTGGCCAGGATGGTTATGGAGAAGACTGATCACGTGATGATTGCCGGGGAGGGGGCAACCGAGTTGGCGAGGGCGTGGGGGTTATTCACCAGGTCAAGTAGATTTTACAATGAGGTTAAGCTGAGGAGGTTTGAGGATGTCCTTAGGGATTACGCCAACGGTAAGGGCTACTTCAACAGGGTTATTAAATTGGCGGGTGAATTAGGCATTGGAGATACTGTGGGCGCGGTGGCCATGGATAGGGATGGTAACCTAGCTGCCGGTACATCAACGGGTGGTGTGTGGCTGAAGTTTGATGGGAGGGTTGGGGATTCACCAATACCTGGGGCTGGGTACTGGGCCCAAAACGGTGTTGGAGCCTTTTCGGCGTCGGGGCTTGGTGAAGTCATCATAAGAAGCATGGTTTGCATTAGGGCAGCCTTCCTGGTTGAGAATGGCGTTGGAGTTGCAGAGGCATTAAGGCGGGTTGTTGGTGAAGTAACGAGTAGGTATGGCAATGGAACAGTGGGGGTGATAGGCATAGACGCCAGGGGCAATGTGGCCTCAAGCTTCAACACGAACGCTATGGCAAGGGCCTGGGGAAGGGGTGGTAGGGTAATTAGGGTTGCATTTCATGGGAATGACCCATGGCCCTGAATAATGCCGCAATACAGTACCATAGATACATGGCTAGGTTACCCGAGGAGTTGAGGAGCATACTGTGTAGGTGGCTGACACTCGGTATAGTGGATGGTGAGGGTGGTTTAGTTAAATCAGCTTACGTCACCTTAGACGGTTCAGTGCTCGTCATTGGCGATGAAATAGTTGGTAAGCTAGAGGAGAGTGGGGTTGGGCTGAGACTTGGCGATGGGCTCTACCTACAGGAATTCTTCAACTGGACCCCGTGGGTTAGGGAACTCTGCGGTGAGGTGACGGCCGAGGAAGTTGAACCCATGGGTATGAGGCTGCTGGGCTTCTCTCCCTTCACATATGCGGAGTATGGTGATGTTATGAGCGGTTACGTGGAGTTGATAAAGGTTTACGGTAAGTACGTGAGTGGGGTGTTTAACGAGGCAATCTTTAGGCTGTGGGGGCTTAGTGGGGTTAGGTTTGATGAACAAGTGGACCTGGTGATAGTGGCTAATGATGAATTGATAGCCCACCACTTCCTGGACATTAGGAGGACTGAGCATAGGGGCTTCACAGCCTCTGCAAGGTACCTTCAATATGGCTTTGACAGGTCAATACTATTGCACCCATTCATCAGTGACGACGTAAATAAGGAGGTGGCTAAAGCAATGTTGAATAGGGGTGATGTTAAGCCCGTTGGGTACTTCACGATCAACTATGATGAAAGCGAGATCCTGAACATCGTCATTTACAAGTGGCCTCTCATTAACCCACTACCCCTTGTTAGCAGAACCGTGGCCGAGAGGAACATACTAATCAAGGAATACCTGAGGCATAGGTAACTTGAAAAACAAGTTTAAGCCCTAGTCTTGCTGTTATTTCGACGCTGCCTAAACCTAACCCACCACTTAACTAATGCATCCCTGTAATCCATGATTACTATAGGGGCCAACAGCACTATCAACGCCACCGCCACCTTAATGAACATGGGTGCCTTAAGTAGTGTAGGCACCATGAGTCGGCTGAAACTAGGTGGTAAATTAACTTTGTTGAAATGAGGAGGAGGCTTAATCATATTACCTGTAGGGCCCCCACTAAGGCAACTGTGCCAACTATGACTATGAAGATGCCCAGCGCTATAATAACGACATTAACGGCGGTGTTCCAATACCTACCTTGATGGAGCTCCAGGAGTAGGGTCCTTAGGCCGTTCATTGCATGGTAGGTGGCGGCGTAAAGCAGTATGAATATGGCGGCCATGTAGCCTATGTTAAGCAGTTGCTCATAGACTCCATGGGGGCCACTCCACTGTATGGACGCCTCGTAACTGGGCCACCTGAAGGCTAGGTGTATCCCAAGCACAACCACCAGTATTAGCCCAGTTATGTAGTGCCACTTCATAAGCGTTGACTTAGCCACCATGCTAATCACCCCACGAAGGCCACGTACGAGGCAAGTATTATGAAGACTATAACCACGGCTATCACAAGGTATTTATACACCAATTGAGGGCTCTTCCTGGGCGAAGGTATCATTGGGTATGTGCGCCTTTCAGGTTTAGGTAAGCCAAGACCAAAGTACTGCATTAAGATTAGCCTAACGCCATTAGCCCCATGAACAGCTGCCAGTAAGGCTATTAAGTATTCTATTATTGTACCGACGTGGGCAACCCCAACCACCCTGGGACCCTCAATGAGCCCAATTACCCTATCCCAGGTTAGCTGACTTGGGTGGCCGAAGCCTAACGCCGTTGATATAACTAACGTGTGCCCTATTAGGTATATGGCTAGAATGGCTCCACTGACCTTCTGGAATATTAGAAGCCACTCGTCCAGTCCACGCAACCAGAGGGACCATTTGGGTGGGTTCCTCTTAGTGGCCAGTTTCTCCGTCATGCTGGTCACCTTGCCGGTGGCTTACCGGTTAATAACGATTTCTTGAGTAGGTTAATTGCTAACGCTGGGTCAGCCCCCTTTGGGCACACTTTGCTGCAGGTACCACTGTAGTGGCATGACCACACGCCGTTATCGGAGTCAATAACCTTAAGCCTAAGGACATACCCCTCATCCCTATTATCGGCACTCCACCTGTAAGCGGCGGCCAATGCCTGTGGGCCTAGGTAATTCTTGTTTAGGAAGACCATTGGGCAGGCTGAGTAGCAGGCACCGCACTTTATGCAGTAGGCGAATTCAAGGTAATTAATTAACTGTTCCTCGGTCTGAACATAGTACGAGTCCAGTTTCTCAAACTGTTCTCTCTCATCTCTCCTAATTAGCCATGGCTTAACCGACTTATGCTTCTCGAAGAATTCATCCATATCAACTACCAGGTCCTTAATCGGCTTAAAGTTACTGAGGGGTTCAATAGTTATCACATCGGTGCCTAGTTCAAACGGCTTTGTTTCACAGGCCAGGCGTGGGACACCGTTAATGATCATTGCGCAGGAGCCGCATATGCCCATTCTACAACTGTACCTAACAGCCAGTGTGGCGTCTTGGGTACTTTTGATTTTGAGCAATGCGTCAAGCACGGTCTGCCTATTGGTGACCTCAACCTTATACTCACTCCACCTGTAGCCACCGGTTTTTGGGTCATAACGCTTAACCCTAAAGGTAAAGGTCCCCCTCTTAACCTCAAGCTTAAGGCCAGCCTTAACCGAGGACATACGGTTGGTCCAACCGCCTTACGTGGCCTTAAATTTTAAAAATTTCCCCAGCATTAATGTGTTATACGTAATATTATGTGATATCTGCATCTGTGGGTAAAGTTACTTTACATAGATTCGAAATCAACTCAACATGTGTAGCCGTATTAATGGTAAATTTAGTGTGAAAATCTTAGCGGACTAAGGTTATGGTACGTTAACCACAACGGATTCATCATGGATTCTGTAACGCATTAATTAATAAATTTTCGACAAAAGTAATAGTTGATGATGCATAGGTTATTTAACCAATGCGTTACCGGGAGCTAACCATGCCTGAAGGCACCGTGTACCTGCTCAGTGACCTAGGCTCATGTATGTTACCGTGTGGTGGGATAATAAGGCTAAACCCGATAAGTGTTGATGAGGCTAAGGGCATGGTGCAGGGTAAGAACATAGTTAGTTATGTTGAGAGGCAGGATGCCGCGAAGGTGCTTAGCACGATACTTGGTGTTGAGGTGCAGGTTAACAGCAATAGCACATTAAATGTTGATGAGATAAGCATGGGCATACTAATACACATAAATGCGCAGTTAAACAGCAATCAACTAAGTAACCCAGAGGAGTTGCAGAAACTGATTAACAAGGGGGTTATTAAGTTGCATAGGCTCTTAATTGACCCATACCCATGCTAAAACTAAAACAGCTACGTTCTCATGCCAGCTTAAACTTAGTTAAAAACCATGCCTTCAAACAAAGCCATAAATCCATAATGCCTTCTCTTGCTATAATCTTCTCAGTTAAAATGGGATTTGATGCGGCCTTATAACGAATTCTAAGTCACTTAAGTTCTAAAGTTTTAAAAGTGAAAATTATACCGAAGTCTACTGGATGAGTAATACCCTTTATCTTATACTTTTAGCAAAGAGTATGAGGATTTTCACGTTTAGCCTCATTAGCATACTGATAGTTAACGGCAAACCTCGCCCTTTAGGGCGGGGTTACCCCACTATGTGGGGATTTAGCGATACATTTATTAATCCAGACTTCGTTAGTGTTTTCGTCTCGGGGTGGTGCCCCCGAGAGGGGGTTTACTTCCCTCACAGATGAGCCGGTGGGGCGATACCCCACTGTTTTCACCACCCCGAGGACGAAGCCATTAACCCCCATGGAGGGGGTAACGCCCAAGACCCCCGCAGTGAAAAACCCGTCCCACTGGGACGGGAAGGGGGTCATCGGGACGGAAACTGGCCCATTTCAATCAGTGGAGGTTGGGATAATCCCTAAGCTCGCTAGAAATCCAGGTAGAGTACTAGGGGTATATAACTTACTTGGTTATTCCTTTTCGTCATTAGGTTCCTTCTCTATACCATTACTCTCTCACTTTATTACGAGTGATACTATTATCATGGCTAAGCTCGTATTTATACTTTACATAATCATGTCGATGCTTCTCATTTTAGTTTATAGGAAGATAATGAATATTGAGGTAGGTCACAATGGGATGAGTAAAAATCTGCCAGGTCTCTTGCTGCATCAAGATGTGAGAAATCTTTCAGTGCTCTTTGCTCTGGATGCATTTGGGGGAAGTTTAATTACGCAGTCATTATTGACGCTTTGGTTTTACCTAAGATTTCATGCATCAGCGTCGAGTTTAGGTATAGTGTTTGGCATATCCAGTATCATTACCGCAATTTCGTTAATCATAGCCCCACTAATAGCTAAACGGATCGGTAATTTGCATACCATGGTTTTCACACATATAACATCTAATATATTCCTGATTCTTATACCATTTATGAACTCACTGTACTGGGCGGTCGTATTCCTATTTTTGAGGCAAAGCTTCTCGCAAATGGATGTACCTACCAGGCAAGCGTTCATCTCTCAAATTTTTAATGATGAAGAGAGGGTGAAAGTATTTGCAGTAACTAACATCTTTAGAAATATAAGTAGTTTACCGGGTCCAGTATTAGTTGGCTTCATATTCTCGCTTAGATTACTCTACTTACCCCTTGTAATGAGCGGTGCAATTAAGCTAAGTTATGATGTTACTATTTATAAGTTATACAAAAATAAAGCTAGATAAGAAGATAAGTCCATAAATGGATTTAATGAGGAGAAGGTATATTGTGAAGGTCATGTTAGAATGCTTTTAGGCGTACCTATGGACGTGGTAGGGTGTGGTTAAGTGTTTTTAATGACCATGTATACTGATTAAAAAAGGAAGAGAGCAATGACTAGTTTTCATTGCTGGCGCTGGGGTTGGGGTTTGAATCTGTGGAGTTGGTTTGCTGGGGGTTGTTAGTTGTCTTAGTGATTGTCAGTTATGGGTGGTGTGTTTAGCGAAAAAATATTAGGTGGTGGGTTGTTTTTGTGGTTATGGTTGGGGGTGGTTGGAGGTTTGTTTGGGTTGCCTTGTTGGTTTCCTTAGTCGTGGCCATGGTGGCTGTTTCAATACTCACCACAATGCACGTGATCAATAAGTCAAGCACACCGGTGGGGGTTGGTTTTAATGCTCCAGCGCCGGTGGGCTTGCCGGTTAACGTTAGCCTGAATATGCCGATATATGTTGTTGGTCCTCAATCATTAATCCAAAGGCTTGTTGGTGTTGGTGTTCCTCAGTCGCTTATTAAGCCGGTTAACCTGAGTCAATTGCCTTCCTTACCCGGTAACTCAACGGTACTCGTAGGCTACTCTGTGATTGAGCATCGTGTTGTTGTTGGCGTAGTCAATGGCAGGGTCAAGCTTAACCTAACGAGCCCAGTGATTGACTTGTTAACCAATTTAATAACCAAGGGCGACCTGGTCATGCTCTACGGAAACACAAGCGATATACCGGCAATGGAGTACCTACTGGCCTACTCATGGGCTAGGAGGTATGGTGTGCTTAACTTGACCAGGTGGGGCGGGCCTGGTAAACCAAGCGACTACCTAATCGCATACCCAGAAATACCGGTAGGGAGCAAGGAGGCCTTGGCAGTGGCATTTGGCGGGCCGCGCTACCTAATCATTGGCCCAGCAATGCCAAGGGATGTACTAAGGGCAGTGATGATGTACATAATATTAAAGCATCCATCAACTAGCCAGGCCCAGGTAGGTGTTAATTTAGACCCGACCCAGGACCCGTGTTGGTTAGCTTATTCGAATTATTACGAGGGCGCCAACGAGTTAGAGCCCGGCATCTACGAAGGTAACTATAATTACCTCATATGGGCAGCCCCATTAATGAATTACATAAGTGGTGCACCGTATACGGAGGGACAGGGTATTGAGGGTTATAGTGATGGCAATGGAACATTCTACTATGACACATGCCTGGAGATAGGCAACCAGGTTTGGGCTACTGCAACACCACCGAACATACCCGCCTACGTATACGGCTTCGTTGGTTATGAACCAACCACAACAATGGTTGATAATGGTGGTAAAGTCCTCATGGAGAGTGGCGCTATTGACTACTACTATAGCTATTACGAGTACCAGCAGAACCTCTACAACTCCCCCTTCGGCAGCATGCTGAATAGTTACTCGCCTCCGGCGAGCTCGCAGGAGTCCAGCTACTCCTTCGGCATCTCAATAGGGCCCTTTACGTATGAAAAAATAACCCTACCGAGTGGTAGTGAGACTGTTAGTGTTACCCTATCGCCGATGGCGGATGGTATCGATAATATTGCTGAGGATAACATCACGTGGACCTTTAACCTAAATAATGCGAATACGAACGAATTGTACGCAAATGCCTTTGAAGACACATCACCACCCATCTGGATACTACCAAACTACTCAAGCGGCACAGAATATGAGACACTATTACCAGTGCTCATGAGTGCTGAGGTTATGACTAGTTTGCAGCCTTCGCCTTCTGCGTTTTGTCCTTTTTACTTCATCACCTATGAGTATGTTTGGGTTGATGGTGGTTGGTGGCTTGCTGCACAGCCAACAGGCTCAAGCACGGGCCTAGTCCCATCCTCAACATCATGGACATACTCCATGAGTCCAAGTGGATCACAATACGTAACCGGAGTCTCATCATGGAGCGCATGTGTAAAGTAACACACCAATTGCACATACCCACGGTAACAGCCAAACCATAAAAACCACGATCAAAACAAACACCCTTCTCCCCTCCACCCACACCAACCCTCCAACCAAGTTGCGAAGAAACCACATAAACATGGCGCCGGGGCCGGGATTTGAACCCGGGCCCCCTTGCGGGGACGGGCTCTCAAGGCCCTAAAACCGTAACAATAACATTCAATCCCGCATGTTTTTAACCCACATTAACCGTAACTATTGGCGGCAGAGTTTCAAAGCCAATTGCCTGACTTTGGACTTGGGTACGAACCAGTTACGGTCGAACCTCAGTAGGAATAGGGTAATGAGCGGTGTTGCCCTAGCCGCAGCCTCCGGGTCATAGCCCTTGAAGCCACGCATAAGGTGAAAGACGTAGCCCCTGAATCCACGCCTAAGGTAGAAGAGAGTCTCATCCCTAACGAAACTGAACAACAGCCAGTAGTCCCTCGGCTTCACGCCCCTAACCTCAACACCAGCAAGAACCTTGAGGACAATCATGCCTAGGTAAACCCTTTCCTTACCTTCAATGCGCTTGTAGCTGAAGCACCCTCCATCCTCTGTGCAGCATATGCACTCAATCCCCTTGGTGCCGTGTAGGGCGACTAGGATGGCGTCAGGGAGGTCTAGTAGAAAATTACTATATAGTATTTCACCCAGGCGCTCGGTGAGGTCGATAACCCTCTCATCCATGATGCCCAACGCCTCCATAACAGCATCCATTACTGCACCCTTCACCACGCCGGTAAGCGTGGGCTTGTACCTGGTGAGCCTACCGTATGGCACCTCCTCAACGTAGCCTAGTTCAATTCCATACTTCAACCCATAGTACACCTCACCCTCCCCACCCATCTTAAACGCCCCTAGGCAGGAGCGTACCCTGGTTACTGGGACTGGGTCACCATCGTAGTTCCTAGCCAGGCACTCAATGACTGGGGGGACGTACTTACTGAACACCTTGGGCATCGTCTAGGTAACTACGTAGAGGGTTATAAATTTTACGTAGCATTTTTTACAGAGAGGATGAACTTTTTAACCATGAGACTCAAGGCAAACAGCCCTGTTCACTGAAAGTACTCACCGAAAGTATTAAGGCGTAAAGCTTATTAGGCTGTTTAAGGTAACCCCTTAAATGGAGGGTCGAGTTCAGTTGATAAGCGGGATTAGGGAACTGACGGTGAAGGCCACGCTTTGGAGGTGGAGTAATGGGGACGTTGCCCTTAGGGTAACTGGTGACGCAGTGGAATTGCTGAGGAGGCACGTTAATGAGGCCGTTGAGGTTGCTGTCTTGGACAAGACGGAGCGGTTAATCACAATGTTCAATAGTTCGTTGAGGTTCTATAAGTCGAATGGGCATGATTACTTGGTCATCTTTTACCCACGAAAGCTAGCCCCAATGCTACCCATTGTAGAGCAGTCCAAGGACCCTGATGGCAAGATTTGGGTTGTCTTAAGGCTACTTGGCGTTAAGAGGCATTCAAGGAGGAGGGAAGGAGGTGGTGGTGTGTGACTTCGGGGGGATTTGGGGGCTCACTACTAATGCGCATACTCCCGGGCCTTGGATTGAGGTGAATGCCCCATGACGTCTACTACACAGGCATTTTTAAGCTTTACGGTCACCAAATGTAGGGATGAGAGTGGGTACATTGTACTGAGGGCTAGGGTTCATGGTAGTGGCTACCTATACGCTTCAATTGGGCTCAACGGTGGTTGTAACATTCTAGCACGCAGTCTAGTGGGGCATCGTGTATCCGTGACTGTGGGTGGCATCAACTTTGTGGCTACGGTTAAGGCCCGTAGTAGGACTACCATTGGCATCGCCATCCCATTGAGGTACAGGGGACTGTTCCACAGGGGGATGTTGTCGAGGTTAGGTTAAGACCAATTGAGGGTGATGGGCATGGGTAATGCCATAATTAACCTCAACCTCAAGGATGTGGCTAGGCTACTAATGGGATTGGGGTTCCGTGTCGTACCAGTTGATGCTGATAAGAAGCCTCTAGTCAAGGGTTGGAATGCGCCAATACCTGAAGAGAAGGTGTTCAAAGCATTGAGGAAGGCAAGTGGCATTGCTATAGTTGGCGGCAAAATCAATGAGAATGAGGGCATCATGACCATCGACGTTGATAACCCCGATAACGGTTTCAAGATACTTGAAAATGTCTTTGGGAGCGACTGGCGCCTTAAACTATGTGGGGCAGGTTCACTCTGCGGCTTCACGGGGCCTAGGCCGAAGGGTAAGGTTAAGTGTGAGTGCACTGCACCAGGTGAGGATTGTAAGTGTAGGAATGTGGAGACGGGTGAGGAGGCTCCATTAAGCGCATTGAAGCGTGGAATGTATATTGTCGTCAGGCCGCCTGCCGATTGCCTGCCACCATCAACTGTCAGGGGTGGTGACATTGAAATACTAGTTAATAACTACGAAGTCATCTATGGCAAGCACCCATCTGGAGCATATTACGAGCCCGTTAGGTTTGTTGATGGTAAGTGGGTTAGGATTGACATCACCGAGGTTGGGCCTGGGGTGAAGCTAACCTGTGATGAGGTTAAGAGGCTTCTAGAGGCATTGAAACCGAAGACTGAGGTAACCAATGCCAATGTAACCACCATTGCCATTGCCGCACTACCTAAGCCTAATGCCAAGATTGGTCTCATTCGCTTAGATGGTGCAACTACTATCAAGATTGCTGGGGCGCTCATTGATGGCTATAAGCCGGGGCAGAGGCAGGACTATGCACTAGCCATTGCTGGCTGGCTTGGCAGGCTGGGAATCGACTCAGTGAGTGTTGCGATGATACTTAAGGAGCTTCACGACAAGACTAATGATGAAGACCCCCTCAAGGAGAGGATAAGCACCATAGTCTACACATTTGCAAAACTGGGTCTCCCTATTGACTTCGAGGGTATCAAACAGGCTACTGGTGTTGAACCCCCTAAGCTTGGCGATGCATACTACAAGGGGCTTGAGAAGAAGTATGAGAAAGAGGGAGTCCTCAAGGTCACTGGTTCAATTAAGGTAAAGGAACTGCTGGTCAAGGGTGGCCTCACCGAGGAGGAGGCTGAGAAGAGGATAAAGGAGGTTAGTGGGATTGTGAGGGCTGAGAAGTTGCGGCTTACCCACGGTGATGTGCTCCTCAATGTTGTGAATAAGATTAAGGCGAAGATTAAGAAGAAGGTGACTAGGGGGCTTGCTGCGTTAATGCTTGCGGATGGGGTTCAGCGGATACTGAGGAATGTGAGGTATATAACTTATAGTAATGTTGAAGTGGGTGGCTTCCGCTGCTGGGATGGAACCTACTACAGGCCTTGCTTACCAGATATCGAGGCCACTATCGAACTGCTTTACAGGTTGTCGGGGCTATACAAACATTACGAGTACACCAGTCTTAAGAACGATGCCCTAGAGTTGCTTAAGGACGAGACAACCGTTGACATTACTGACGCCGAATTCAGGTACATTGCCTTCAAGAACCTTGTGTATGATTGGGTTGAGGGGAGGGTGATACCCCTGAGTGAAGTTAAGCCAGACATGCTCATAATGAACGCCATACCCCATGAACTCAACCTACAGGCACTTGAAGAGGCCGCTAAGGCACCCGAGCTAACTGAGGAACTGGCCATGAAGTACGCACCCAAGACGCTGGCGGCTTTCAAAGAGTGGGTTGGCGGCAACTGGAGGGTACTCTTCGAGGTGATTGGGGCAACACTATACCCAAGGCCGATTAAGAGGGTTATACTACTGCTGGATGAGGAGGAGCGTGCCAATTTGGGGGACACGGGTAAGTCAACCTTCATAATGCTCATTATAAGGTTGCTTGGGCGTGAGAACTATAGTACCGTACCGCTTCAAGACTTGGCGGACGATGACAAGCGGTTTGCCAAATGGCCACTATTCCTCAAGCTGGCTAATGTGTACTCTGACCTACCGATGAAAGCCATCAAGGACACGGGCTTAATCAAGGTAATGACGGGTAGGGATACCATACTGATCGAGAGGAAGTACCACGACCAGTTCAACTACCGGCCCTATGCAAAGTTCATCTACTCGGCCAATAAGCCACCACGCATCAGTAGTGAGAATGAGGCTGACTTGGCATTTTGGAAGAGGTTCCTGATAATTCAATTCGAGGGTAGGTTCAACAAGCCCATTGAGGACTTCGAACTCACATTGATGGATGAAGCGCCGTCAATCCTGGCCCTGTCCATTGCAGCATTTAGGCGTGTCAAGGAGAGGGGATTCAGGTTCACGGGCGACCCTGAGAGTGACCTGGAGCTCGCCGTTAGGAACCGCACGATTTGGCTCCTTCACTTTGATGAGGTCTTCAAGTTCCTCGTATGGCTACTGAGGAACCATGTCCTGGTTGAAGACCCTGAGGGTAGGATTCCCACAACCCATGCGCAGAAGAGTGAGGAGGGGGAGGTTGTGCCGCTGTACGACCTCTACAGGACATACACAGATAGGCTGAACCTAGACCCAGTTGCCCCTGCGGTCTTCACCAGGAGGGTGCGGGAACTGGGGATGCCCATGGTTACTGTTAAGGGTGTCCACTACATCAAGGGCTTCAGGATTGACAAGGCAGCGTGGGAGGATGCGATAGGTAGGGTTGGCGGTGGCTCAGGCGCACTGCCACCGTGGTTTAGGGTAGCCCTAGGCGCAAGCAGTAGTAATAATAGTAATACTAGCGAGGGTGGGAATGGGGCTAACCCTGAATCAAGCCAAGGTGGAGGCCAGGGCACTGAGGCAGGCTTAGGCAAGCCACCTGAGCCTAATGCGCAAGAGCCAGTGAATGTGGATGAGATTTTGAGGTCAACCGCAGAGGAGGCTAATAATAGGCTGAAGGCAAGGTGGCCTAATGCAGATTACAAGGACATTACCGAGGGTATGATTAACTACATCGCAGGCGAAGGCGAGGTTGATGTTGACAAGCTCACCAAACTCTATGGGGGGACGATTGCCGATAGACTGAAGGAGGCAGGGTACAGTGAGGCGGAACTCGAGGATGATGTCCACGAGTTCATTAAGATTGTCATTGATGTGCTGAAGGAGAAGGGGGTGGTTACCGATGCTTAGGGTTAGTACTAATGTCCAATGCGGGTTCATTATTAAGCGCATTGGGGATGCAATGCTAAGTGACAGGGAGGCTGCATGCCTAATCAACGCAATAATGACCTACCTCGAGACCCAGGGTGCGCAACTTCAGGGTCTGCCACAGCGCCGCATAGTCAACAGTGTGGGTGAATTGAGGCTGGTAATTGACCTAATACAGGCGGCTAGGGGTGGGCTGAGGCTTAACGGCGCCGAGTGCCTACGTGACGTTGTTGCAAGGTACGGTATCGGGGAGCTCAACATCAATGACACAGGCTTCGCCAGGTTTAGGGCGACAGTCGAGAGGGTGTTGAAGGCATTGGCCACGGTTAAGGTCAGGGGGGAGCCGATAATTGAATTCACACCATGCGACACATCATGCAAGGTACCTGGGGTCGTGAACCTGAGGAAGGCTGGCCTAGGCTTCAGGTGCCCAGTGATTCAAGTGAGCACCACTGGCAGTGGAGTTAACGCAAGCAAGATTGATGTTGGTAGTATTGTTGAGAGGCTTGAATCCAAGTGCGGCCCAACGTACATAGGCTTCGAGTGGGCAGTGCGCAAGACTCTAGAGTACCTTCAAGCCAAGGGTAGCGCTAAGATTGCAACAATGGCAGTGGACTTGAGGAATGATTATATGTGGATAGTAAAGTACCTCTACTGGATGTACAGTGAGGCAAGCATCCCTAGGCTAGTGCGCTGTGTTGTCGAGGAGCTCGCAGAGGCGGGATTGGTAAGGCTCAATGGGGATGTTGCATCACTGGTTAAGTAACCCAACACCACGCCTGTTAATTATATTGAATTATACTAGCCGAAGTCTGCAGCAGCACCCTAGGCAAGCCAAATCGCCTATATAGAGTATTTATCATTCAATTCCTAGGCGGGGGAGGCGGGTTAGGAGGGTTAGGAGTGGGTTGCCAGTTCCCCCCACTCTGCGCCTGGCGCTCTGCGCTAAACCCCAAACCACTCCTAACCCTCCATACCCAAGTGCGTACGCAGATTTAAACTAAGTCGCCTCTGAATTGCTATTCAACCAAGAGGGTTCACCCCACCATAGGGGTATGTTTAAGTAAAGAGCCTATTTAGCAGCATTCCTCCCTCCTGAACATGCCTCCTTCAGTGGGTGCCTTTCCAGTGTTTATAAATCAACGCACGTTAATAATGTATTTTGCCCTAGTTGAAGCCCCAGTACCCCTCCACCCGTGTATTACTAAATAGTAAAGTAGTGTACCTATGCTTTGGTAATGTGGCTAAGGGTCACCCTAATAAACACCCTGGTGGTTAGCCAAGTATGCCCAGTACACTGCCTCAACCTAAACCGCAGGGTAATAAGCCACAGCAGGGTAGGCCTAGGCAGGTTAAGCATAGTGACTTTAGTGAGTTGTATGTGGGTAGGCTTGTTACGATTACGCTCGCCAATGGTACAGTCCTCAGGGGT
>Ga0081473_138787_pt1 | contig 18558 bp, 31 predicted proteins | sample CisSprmetagenome_FD_70977 | JGI IMG/M metagenome (GOLD analysis project Ga0081473, IMG submission 70977) | Hypoxic/sulfidic aquatic microbial communities from Cistern Spring, Yellowstone National Park, USA v2 (version 2) | ecosystem: Environmental > Aquatic > Thermal springs > Hot (42-90C) >...
TGGTCTGACCCCACCCCTCAATACCACGGTAGCGTGACTGCTTATAAGGCTTCCGCCATGAAGCATTCTAATTAGCCTAGGTTGATGACATGGGCATGGCATTCAGTAAATACACCCCTCATGTTGTGGAGTGCCTCGCCAGCAACTACATTGACTACAACCCAATCCCACTGATTAAGGTTAGGTCATGCTTCACCGCACACAGGTGGGGTGGCGTCAGTGAAGTGTACAGTGGCCTCAAGTACGGGATTGAACTAGGCTACATTGAAGCAGTACCATACGGCAGGCTCACCAGGTACAAGCCCACGCTTATTGGCACAGTCAAGAGTGCAATAATGGATGCCGTTATGGAGGCGTTGGGCATCATGGATGGGAGGGTTATCGAAGCCACAGAGCGAATGGGTATTATACTATATAGTAACCTACTACTAGACATCCCAATCCTAATTTCACAAAGGGGTGGCAGGGGGGTTGAGTGCGCATGCTGTACTGAGGATGGGGAGTGCTTCGGCTTCAAGCGCACTGGGGGTAGGGATAGGGTTTACCTAGGAATGATTGTCCTCAAGGTTCTTGCTGGTGTTGAGGTTAGGGGTGTTAAGCCGAGGGATTATTGGCAATTGTTCAGTTTTGTTAGGGAGGAGGCGCTATTCCACCTCATGCGTGGCTTTAGGGGTTTTGACCCTGAGGCTGTGGTTAGGGCGTCACCGTTTATTACACTATTCCTGTTCAGGTTTGACCGTGAATTGTTTGTGCCGAGGTCTAAGGTTAAGCAGTTTGCCATGAGGCTCCTCAGACAGTGGCAATTGTCTAATTAGCCTGGTAGCCTCAATGGGCATATGGACTGGAGGCAGGTGTTTGGGGCTGATGCAATCTACATGATATACGGCCCAGCCATGGTTGGGAAGACAAGCCTAGCCGTGAACATCGCCGATGCTGATTTGAAGGCTGGCAGGCACGTCACCTACATTGCCACTGAACTCAACCTCAAGCCAATCCTGGATAAGATTAAACCCCATGTTAGTGAGCTTCACGAGTACTACGACCCAATGGGGCTTTTAAACTGGCTCAATGGTTTTAGCGTAAGGAACCCATCAACATTAATCATCGATAGCCTTGGTGGCATCAGGATGAACTACATGGCTGACTACAGTAGGGCGACTGGCGGGCTCCCAGACACCTTCAGGGTTAACATGCTTATCCAAATCATTGTCCACAGGCTCATTGAGGCTTGGGTAATGGGCGGGTTGAAGGTCATCCTGGTAAACCACGAGTCCCCTGAGATAAGGGGTGGCTTCTACAACGAGGACGCCTACCCCACAAGCGCAAAGAAGGCACTCCACGATTCCGTGATTGTTATTAGACTGTTCACGAGGGAGGTTGCCGAGGGTAATGTTGTGAAGATTGCGAGGGTTGGGAAGGTTATTCTCGACAGGTATGGTACCCTAGCAAAGGATGCCCCAAACAATCCAATATACTTCACACTACCCGAGCCATTATTCTAGGGCTATCCCGAATCACTTCCTTAATTACCACCAAACACCTGCCTGTACTTCTCCTTAATCAAATCACGAATTAGCCTAGAAACATTCCTCTCCGCCAGCTTTTCCGCCAACTTCTCCGCCATTTCAATCGTCTCAGGCGTCAGCTCAATAGTCCTCCTGACGACGCCCAGCTTCCTCCTACCCATACACTTTAACACTACCTTAAGGGTATTTAAGGCTAACCTTTGAATGGAAAATGAAGTCAAAAAGAAGTGAACTCAATCACAATTGTCTTTGACTACTTCCTTCAACGTATCCTCCAGTAGTTCAGGGTGTTTTACAGATAACTCATCCGGTAGTTTAATCATTTTAACATTGTGCCTCTTCTCAAGGAGCCACATGGCGTAGTACCAACGTGCCCTCTCCTCCATGTCAGGCGTGTAGATAACGAGCACATTCCTACCGCATATTACAACCTCAAGAACATCCTTCATCACGTGTAGGGTAACCCACTGGGGTTTAAAAGTATTTCTTTTTGAAACCAAAAAGGTGCAGTTTTCCGCATGGTGCATTTAGAACCTGGCTTATTCTGAAAAAACATCACCACTCAGGTACCCCTCGGCCAAGGGGGTTTGGATTAGAGGTTTGGAGAGTTTGGGCTAAGTAGCCTACCCAGTATTGGCTTAATAAGGCTTTCCTTTAAAGCCTGGGTACACTATTCATACTGTACCTACCGTATGAATAGTGGGCACTGGTTACACGGTACACCCTAATTAACCAGTATTGTAGAGTCATAATATGGGTAGGAGGCTTGTCCTGAAGGGGCTTAGCGAGGAGTCCTGGAGGGCACTCCACATTGAGGCACTCAACGAGAAGACCCCAATATCAATTATAATCGAGGATGCACTAGCCATATACCTAGCCCTCAAACACAATGAAGCAAGCCTAGTCCTAAAGCCCAATGTTAAACTAAACCTGAGGACGATAAAGCCAAATATTGCCGAATGCCAGCCTCAGCCAAATGCCTTAAAGCCCCAATCAGCTGAGGTTATTCAAGTCCAAGCCCAAAGCCCCATGCCTTTGCAGGAGGCTCAGGATGCGCCAAGCTTCGTTAGGGATAACCCGTGGCTTGCAATACTGGCTAGGAGGAATGGTTGATTTTTAAACAATCCAGGAGTCCTGAGGGGCTTATACACTACTAAACAGTACCTTGAAGCCCGTTACAACGGGCTCGACGAAGACGTAGTAGAACAACTGCCCAACACTAACACTAGTCCCAGCCCCAACCGCAGAACTAGCCTGGTTCACTGCGAAGGCAATGACGGCTAGTACTAGGTAGATTGTGATAATACTCCAGATAATGCCCTTAGCGTGGTCGTACATTGAGGCAAGCCTAGCTGACCTGCCGAAGGGTGTTGGGTGAATGTAGGCTTCTATACCATAGTACACTAGGAATATTAGGCTCGCCCAGAAGGCTACGCCTAAAAAAGCCATTATCGCATCGAAGACTGGTGCAAAGTAGCCTACCGCACTACTCACTATGCCTGTTCCACTCCCAGCCTGGAAGGCTACACCACCAATCATACGGGCTTAACCCCAATCCCCCTAATTAGTAGTACTAATTACCAGGGCATTCATTCAATTACTAATGCTTAGGCCAGTGGTACTAATGCATAGGAGTGAGGCTTTGGCTAGGGTTGAGGCTAGTAGGGGGCTTATTGAGGAGAGGCTTAGGGGAATGGGGGCTAGGCTCATTAGGGTTAGTATTGAGCCTGGTGGCGACTACTACGACCCTGACTCGGGCTACTACAGTATTGTGCTCATTGTTAATATTAAGGGTAGGTTGAGGGCTCTTAGGCTTGAGGAGTTGGGGCTTGGGGAATTGCTGATGTGAGGCTTATTAAGCCCTGACTAGCTACAGTGGCTATGCCCCAGGTTCAGGATGCCAACGCCCAAACTGAGGTTGAATTCTTTAAACTAAGCCAGTGGAACCTCTGGAACAGTATCTCGGCGACGGGTATGCTCAAGGCTGATGGTAGCTTCACCGTGAGTTACGCACACCTCTACGTTGATGTACAACACCCATACCTCATCAATGAGGCTAAGAGGTATGCTTGGACTACTACAGCAGTCATTAACCCAAGGGATGGGAGTTTAACCCTCAAAGACCCTTCCCTGGAGGTTGCCGTGAGGAATGCGCTTGCTGATGCATGTAAATGCCTTAATGCGCATAATGGCGAGTTCAAACGTGGGGTTGAGTACAAGGTCACTCACGAGGATGATAATACTAAGAATTGTGAATGGGAGTCTTGGATTAAGACAAGTGTCAAGATTCATGATAAGAACATCATGAGGGTACTGTGTAATTCATTACACTAAACATCCTAATTAACAATACTGCCTATTAGGCTCGTGATAACCAACCTAGCCGTAAAGTGGGGCAGGGAATTCGAACCAATAGCCGAATGCCTAACAGGGGCAGGGCAACCAGAAGCCCACGCATACCACGCCCTACTAGACTTCGGCTGTAGCCTCATAGGCAGGCACGGTGAATGGGTATTCCTCAAATGCGGAGGCATGACGGTCAAACTACTACTAATCGAGTCTAATGCTGTTGGGCATGGTTTGAACGCCGTTGATGTTGAGGAGCTCACTGGAGGACGCTCCTATGCCTTAATCCACATCCCAAGCGCCGTAACCATTACCGTTTACGGTAATGAGCTGGTTAGTGTCAATGGCATGAGTCTTGAGGGGGTTAGGGTTTGGACTGGGGCAGTGGGCGCATTCAGCATTACCCTGAGGGGTAGTGGTGGCACTGTGGACTTAACCTACATTACTTATGATGGGGCTGTCCAGCGTAGGATTGGTGTTAGGCGTTTTGGTGTTAGTGAGTTTAGTCTTAGTTCCTGGGAGTTTAGGGCTTTCGAGGATGCCCTGAGTAAACAAGAGCCCAGGATTGAGGGGGTTTTAACTGGGGCTAGGTTGCTGTTGGGTGGGGCTTTAAAGTGTTAGACTGACCTGCATGTTTTGATTTCCCTGAGGTACCTTATTGACTCTGCAATGTACCTTGCCAGTGGTGAAGCCTCCACTTTGCCATCAAGGCACCTGTACATTAGGAATGCACCCCACCTAGCCTCAAGGTACTCACTCATGTTTAACTCAACAGTAACAAGAACCCTACCACCCTTAGGCTTTACAACAATCCTCACTGGCATCACCTAGGGCATGATGTGTGGACAGTGGCATTCGGGTAAATGTAGATTAGGCATGGCCCGCACTGGTAGAGGCCACTGGCATTAATGTAGGGATTAATAATAGTGCCCCCTGGGCAGTAGAATGTGCCATTAATGATTGGTGGATTGTAGGTTCTAATGGAGTTAGCGTACCCTAATGCCTGTTGAGTGTTAGTCATGAGTACTGCGAAGCCTATGAAGAATGCCAGTACCACACCAATGATGGCTATAATGTACGGTGCCTCGACAGCCATCAACCAACCACCTCAATGGGCTGGCTACTTGCCTGAACCTGGTAGATGCAGTACCTGTACTGTGCTGGCGCATAACCCAACCCACATTGTATCAATGTGACTTGGCTACTATCAACACTAATGAAACCACCATTAGCGAGGATAAACCCCTTAATCAACGGCTTATAAGTCCACACAACCTCGACAATCCAAGTATCAGGCTTAATCTCAATGCCGGCAACGAGTGTTGTGGATTGTTCAACATAGTGAATGTAAGCCGCCTGGTAGCCCTGTAGTGCGTAGAATACTCCACCAACAATCACAGAGGCTAGTACTGCAATCACCACTCCCATGAACCCCTCCCCAACCGCACTCATAAGCCAGCCACGCCACCTAGCCTAATTAGGCTAGGGAGGCTAAGCCAATTCATGGGTTATGCGGAGAGGGTTGAGGGTGCGAGGAGGCTACTAGGCACGCTTGAACAGTCAAGCCAGGCTCAAGCCCAAGCCCAAAGGCCAGTCACCACTGACTTGGATTACCTCAGGTCAATCTACAACCTCCTATCATCCCCAAGGACACCACCTGACGTGAAGAGTGCCATCGTTGGTAGCTTCTCGACAGTGGGTGGCTTGGCTATGATTGCCAGTGCCGTGGATACTGAGGGTGTTAGGGGCTCCTGGCTTGTTGATTATATTAAAGAGGCTAGGGTGAGTGATGAGGATGCAATCAGGCTCCTCAAAGTGCATTTGACTAGGGCTAGGCAGTCTTTGGCTAATTTGAGTGATAGGGAGAGGGATTGGCTAGTCAAGTTGATTAGCATGGTGATTGGCGGTGAGGATAAGGGTAAGGCTACCTGACCTAATACTAGGGCAGAGGGTGGAGGAGTTAATATTCACTTTAAAAGCACCTTTAGTCGGCTGGAGGGAGGCTAGTAGGAGCCTGCCAAGCCTAAGGAGGGTTGGTGAGATTGCCTCCTATGCCCCGAGTGTTAGGGCTTATGGGAGGTTTGTTAGGAGGGGTGGCTTAGTGTTCATTGCCTCAAGGATTGAGGGTGGGGGTTCGATTGAGGCTTATTTTCAGCAACTCCTCACTGAGGTTAAGAGGAGGCTCAATAGTGATACGACAATGGCTGATGAACTCCTGAACATTATCCTAGTCTCCATTGTAACAGTAACAATGATTGCGAGCCTAGGCATGATGGATATTCTAAGCGTCATAGTAATGGGGTTGATGGGGCTTGCTGGATTACTCTTCATGCCGAGAGCCCACTACTTCATAATTGATGATGCTGATGTTCTAGGCGTTATTGCGGGTATTGTGGCTAGTGTAGTGGCTTGGATACTCGTTGATGGGTACTTGGCACTGGCAGTGGGGTTACTGGCTTATGGCTTGGTTAAACTACCAAGCCTCACCTATGACATGAGGCTCCGTGCATCAATGCCGATTAGGGTGACGATGAGCTTCAACGAGCTCCTAACAAAGCCTAGCCCAACCCCTATCCGTGACCTGAGCCCTATTGAGCATGATTTAATCCCGCTTTGGCGTGAGGCTAAGAAGGCTGGGGCACCACAATTCATCGGCTGGAGTAATGTGCTTGTGGGGGAGTACATTGGTGCCGTTCAAAACATTCTAACACAGGGGTTAATGTACGGTGCATTAACGGTTGGTGTTGGTGGGGCTTTTAGTATCGGCTTAATGGGTTACTTGACTAGGGTTATCCAGTATAGTACGCTAACCCAAGCCCCAGTTCCACTATCCTTCCTACTAAACATGCCACAGGGTGCATTCTACAGTGCCATTGGGAGTGGGTTGGCTGGTGGAATGGTTATAATGGATTGGAGGCTTGGTGCATTGCTGGGTGGTGCCCTGGGTATTGTGGCTTGGTTTGTACTACACAGTGTCCTATTGATTGCCTAATTAACGCCTATTCCCATAAGCCCCAATGCCGTTTGCAATTGACTACAGGTTCAACCAGTACGCCTCTGGCATTGGGAGGGAGATTGCCGTAGTCGAGTCCTTTGGGATTAGGACTAGGGTCTTTGCCGTTGAGAGGGTTGATGGATTCGAATTCAGGCTACACGATGACCTCCACTACCCAGACATCATAGCCTGCGCTGACTGGGGTAGGCTACTACTCATGCTTGCTCAAGGAGTAAGCATTGAGAGGCTCACCAAGCCTAACGTGATTCTTAAGGCAGTGCCTAGGAGGCTGTTGAGGGGTGTTGGGAGGGCTGACTTGAGGGAGGTTGCCAGTGAATTGGCTAATGTGTTTAAGCGCTGGTACACGGGTTTTGGTGTACTGTCGCCAATCCTAGAGGGTGAGGGTGGGGGTGGCTTGTTCACTGATATTAATGTTGATGCCCCTGCGCCAGATGGGAGTGCCAGGGTTTTCGTCAGGGGTGTTGGCTTCGGGGATTCATACCACCCGCTAATCCTTGAACCAAACCAGTGCCCGAGCCGAGTGGATGAGGAGCCTAGTGGCATTCTAGGTAGGTTGGCCTCAATATTCAGGGTGAGCCGTAATGATGAGGCTGAGCCTTTGTTTAAAATGACGTTCAATGATTATATTATTGAACGTGCCAGTGAGGCTACTAGAACCCCAGTCACAAGCTACGCCCCAGCGGCAATGGCATCGCATGGAGACCTCAGGTTCACCATAGTCTCACCACCCATTGGTAATGCCATCAGCATTAGATTGCACCCAGAAGAATACTGGACACTACCAAAACTAATAGCCTCAGGCTCAATCACGCCTTCCCTAGCGTCAAAGCTTCTTGTTGCCGTGACTGGGGACGAGGATTACGTGGTTGATGGTAAGAAGCGTGCCCTACTAGTCATTGGGGAGATGGGTAGTGGTAAGACTACCCTAACAGCGGCATTGGCGAATACACTCCCAGTCAATAAGCGTGTCGTCTTCATTCAGGATGTTAATGAGTACAGGCCAATACCAATACGCAGTGAAGTACCCTTGAACACAAGGAGCGCCACTGGGCTTGGCGTCAAGGAGATTACTAAGGCTGACCTGATTGATATTGCAATGAGGAGTGGGGCTGACTTCATGACAGTGAACGAGGTACTGAACCCTGAGGATGCTAGGGCTTGGGTTCTTGCCGTTACGAGTGGTCACGGTGGTTTTACCACAATCCACGCTGGTGACTTGGGTGACCTGGTTAGAAGGCTTAGGGGGATGGGTATTACTGACGCTGAGGAGCTCATTAACAATAATATCATCGTCCTCCTAATGGTCGATAAGAAGGCTGTCAAAGTATGGTGGCCTAGGGGCTTAAAATGGTGCCCCAACCAGGAGCCATGCTCCGAGGAGGCTCCCTTCGAGGCTAAGCCTTACCCGGAGGCGTTGGCTAATGCGCTAATTAAGGCTAGTTTAACCCCACTTGACTATGAGGCTATTAGGCAGGTTTGGCTGGAGTACAAGCCAAGCGCCATTAAACCAGTCAATGCCAGTACCGAGGGGGGCGTTGGTGGCAATCAGCAACAGTGGGGTAGTGGTGGCGTTCAAACCTGGCTCGGGGAAGCCTCCAGTGGTTAATGGCATGCCTGAGCCTGGAATGTGCCATATTGGGCGTTATATCCCATGTGGCGAGGGTGGTGTTGGGTTGATTCAAGACTGGTGGGTTAGGGGATTCACGCTTGTTATTAAGAACATTGGTAGGGCTAGGTACGATCCCGTTAGGGATGGTTTGGATTCAGGCTACTACTGCCACTACGAGCACGTTGCCCTCGTAATCCCAATACTCCCAATGCCTAATGCAAAGCCAAGGAGAGTTGATAAACTGCCCTGGCGTAGGGCTTGTCAGGTTAGTGTTCGTGACATTCATAATGCGTTTAAGGCTATTGGGATTGGTGTTGTCCTGCAATAGTATTCTAATTAGATTAATAGGGTGGTGGCTAACTCGTGAGGTGGCTTGTCCTAACTGGGCCTAATGCAGGTGTTAGGAGTATTACAGCACTCCAGCCAATTGCCCTAGCCTACACTGGGACTCCACACTGGTACATTGTCGAGTTCCCAGAGCCCTGGAATAACTATGAGAAGCTTAGGCTTCTCCTCGAGGCTTCTTGGCTTGAGGGTTGTTGGCTTTGTAGTATTAGGATTGTTAAACCAGTTAATGCCATTGTCCCCCTTAGCCAGGTTGAGGATGCTGTTAGGGGTATTCTAACCCGTATTCAAAAGCCTAGGAGGGTTCAGATACGGGTTAGGGGGCATGGGAGTGGTCGTGGTGATGGCTTATATAAGAGGCTTAGGAGCCTTGTGAGTGAGCTTGGCCTCAGGAGTACTGGGCACAGTGGGAGTAGGCTCATTATTGACGTGGGTATTTGGCCAAGGTGGCTCACTGGCAATGAGTTCACTGCTACTATTAGCCTGTACACTAATAATGGTGTCATCGTGAATTGGGTTAGGGAAAGGCGTAGGCATAAGTCTAAGCCAAAGCCTAAGCCCGAGGCTAAGCCCAAGCCTGAGCCAAAGCCTGTTAGGCAAAGTGAACCAGCCTCCTAATTACACCCGGGAGTGATTGGGCTTCTCGACTAGTATGCTGAGCCTGAAGAGGCTAAGGAGGGTTAGGAGGGGTATAAGCAATGTTGTAATAACAGTAATACTGATAGTACTAGGCGTTGCACTTGGACTGGCACTATACTTCCTAAGCACAGGAATGCTGAGGACACTGGGTAACGCCGCTGGTAGCGCCACAATAGCCAGTGACGGTTCAGTGGTATTAACAGTGAGTGCAATGGGTGGTAAGGTGACTGTCGAGGGTATTGTCCTAGACTCCCCAAGTGGCGTAGTGGCTACCGTGGGCACTACGCCAGGGTACAAGGCACCACAGACATCAACCTGTACTCTAAGTGGAGTCTATATTGCAAGTGCCTCAGGCTCCACAACTCCACCATGGGTTCTTCAGAATGGGCAGTCAGCTAGCTTCGTCTTCACGCCAAGTACTACTGGCGGTTGTAACAGTGTGACCAGTATAGTGGTCTTCTACAATAGTGGTAAGACACTTCAAATCAGCGTAGGCTAAGCAAAGCCAAGTAGCCTCAAAAATTAAAATCAAAATTTTATTGAAAGGTTTTTATTATCCTCGAAGCCAATTCCCCATCCACAACCCAAACCCAGCATTCCAAGTTACTGTGAAGCCCATGAGACGTCAGGTTAGCCGAACCAATACCAACAAGGCCAGCCTCTGGGATTATAATAGCCTTAGCGTGCAGGTTCCTGATTATCCTAACTGTTAGGTTACCGTGGACTTGCCTAGCCCTCCTCCCCAAACCCCTGATTACCAGCAATACTCCTGGTACAGTTAGGATTAGGGCTAATGGTGACAATACGGTAAAGGCAATGCCTATTATGATTAACAGGGCTCCAATAGCCAATGCACCCCTTGAACCCACTCCAGCCCCAAGTAGCCTCAATGCGCTTACATGACTCCTGTTACTTGTATCGCCTGTGGTAATCAGGTGGATTTTAACACCACGGTTCACGAGGTTGATTATTAGCCTAGCCGCCTCTGGGCTAATCCAAGGGCTTATAATGTACACTTCCCCAGCCCCGTACAGTTTTGAGACTATAAAATTGTGTAAGCCTACCCCACACTCCGCCTGGAGCCTCTCCTGCACCTGAGCCATTTGCCACAATCACATTCCCCTTTAAATAGGGGCATGTTCAAAATAACACCAACCACAACCCCAACGGCAATGACAATGCTGAGCGGTGCATCATGCCTGGTTAGGAGCATGAAGGCATTAGCCAATACGACCACAAGCCTAAGGGCATTGGCACTATTAAGAGCCACAAGACTCATGAAGCCAACAACCCCACCAAGCCTAGCTGAAGCGTAGAGGGCTAGGGCTAGGGCAACTGTAACAGCATCATCTAGGATGAGCCCAAGGACGCCATAATGGTTAATGAGCATCCTAGTCAGTACCATAACCTCCCTGGCGCCCATTTTGAAAACTGCAATGTAGGTTTCGACACCATCCAGGAGTGCCAGTATTAAGGCTACAATCAGGCTAACCCTCGGATTCATGAGTGGCTAAGGGGTTAGGGCTAATTAGTGGGGTTTGAGTAGCCTACACTGCCCAAGGCCCGTTGGGGGACGGGCTGGGTGGGCTGGGGTGCCCTTGCTGGGCGCCGTCTTTAACCTTCTGATGCCTTGAATTTACAATTCCCGCAAACCATGCATGCGAACGGAACTCACGTCTTGGCAAACCACCCCTTCGGCACTGTACCAAATACTAAACTCCCCTTGAAGTTCTTAAAATCGTAGAGTTGGTGTTGTATCGTCTTGGATAGGTCTGGCACCCAGACCTCATACCCTCTAAATCACACTTATCCTTAGACCGTTGGGTTTTTCTAATTAATACTAATAGGCTAGGCCACCCATGGAGAATGGGCCAGTGGTAGCCTTATTCATGGGGAGTGGGAAGGGTGGTGTTGGGAGCAGTACAATAACCGCTAACGTTGCATGGCTTATAGGGCAGAGGATGCCTCCAAGCGAGAACGTTGGCGTTATTGACGCTGGTTATGGTGTTAATGCCACGTTGAGTAAGCTTCTTGGTGTTGGCTTCACTGACACTGGGCATTGTGTGAGCACCGGCTTCTACGACTACCTCCTGGACAGGAGGGGTTCAACCCAAGTCCAGGCTAAGGCTAATGGCAAACTCCTAGTCATAGGGCCAGGATGCCTGAGCATTGATGACATTAACTGGGGATTGCCTGAACTAGTGAGCCTCCTCGGTAACCCCAATGCTGTTATTAGGTACATTCAGGAGAGGGTTGTTAGGCTTGTCACTGGCTTCCAGGAACTGGGTAAGCAGGGTTTGAGGGTTAGGATTGTCCTAATCGACCTACCCTCAGGCGCCTTCAGGCCACTCGCATGGAGCCTTATTGAACTCTCCGATGTTGTCTTCATTGTTGGTGAGTGGGGTACTGTGCATGTTCATGAGATTAATGATGCGTTGAGCCTAGTCGAGGGTGCTAGGAGGGAGGTGGATAGGAGTATCCCAACTTTTGTCGTTGTGAATAAGGTACTCCCCATTAACACTGATGTTAGGAGGCTCCTAACGCGTCCGTATGATGGTGTGATGTCCCTATTTTACAGTATGGTTGTCCATGCTGTTACCAGTGAGAGGAGGGATTTGGCTATTAGGTACCTTAATGACCCCCAGACTAGGAAGGATGATTTCTACAAGGATTGGGGTAGGGGTATTGTGAAGATTAGTGACATTATCCTTGAGATTGCCAAGGCTCGGTGGGGTTAGTGGAGCCTGGTGAATTGGTAGGTGTCATAAGGGGTAATCAGAGTCATGTGTTTATCATTGGGGCTCCTGGTACTGGTAAGACAACCCTAATCAAGCTCGTGATTGAGGCTAATCCAGATGAGAGGATACTCGTCATAGACTACCTGGGAAACTACAGGGGCTATACCAAGTACTATGGCCCATTCCCAATCAACCCACTCGAATTCATACGCCCAGACGACATGATTGATGTTATTACACAATCCATTAAGGCAACGTATGCTGATATGGATAACCCCTGGACTCCAGCACAGCAGTTGATTATTCTAAACTGTTTCAACGAGAGGCAACCTGAGGGTGTTAGGGGTAAGGCGTCATGGTACCCAGCCCACTCTATACCTGAAATCATTAGGTGTGTTAGTGAGTTCGAGTACACTAGCCTTGATGATGAGAATGCCAGGAAGGCTGTCCTCAGGAGGATTAAACAGTTTAATAATCTCCTCTGGGCGACCAGGACTCATGGCTTGTTTAAAGCCTGGCTCCTTGGTGGGTTGAATGGGAGTATTGGCATTGACCTGAGTGGTGTTAGCCTGCCTGAGGCTATTGCATACGTTTACGCACTCCTAGCCATTATTGCAAGGGGTCGTGCCGTGAAGCCAGCTATTATTGTTGTTGATGAGGCTCACTACTTCATGCGTATTGAGGGTAGCCTGTTCGAGGAGGCTGTTAGGGTGGCTAGGAATCTTGGGATTAATATTATTGCCATTACCCAGGGCTTCAGTGATGTTGAGAGTAGGCCAAGCCTTCTTGAATTGTTTAAGACATTCATAATATTCCCCACAGTCCCAATGCTCTTCAGTAATGGGAGTAGGATGCTTTTCGACATTAAGCCAACCACCTTCACCGAGCCCCATACTGGGCTTGTGGTAATCCTAGCCACTAATGCCGAGTTCCACAGGAGGTACCTACCACCGAATGCTAGGGGTGGGCCTGTTTTGAGTACTACTATTAGGGTTGAGCCAAGTAGGCTCAGGCCACTCCCAAATGCGCTTGTCATTGATGGTGTTAGGGTTGGTTTGCCGGCTTATGAGGGTGGTAGGGTTAGGGATTATATTGCGAGGAATATTACACCGTTAATTCAAGCTGAGGCTGGGGTCATGGTTCAGTAAGGCTTATTTAGAGGAATGCATCTTTCAACTGGATGCCCAGCTGGGCGAGGCTTAAGCCTAAACTATACGGCTTCTTGGGGGGAGTAGGCAGTGGTGTAGGCAGTGGTCTAATATGGCATGTAATCGACCCACCGAGGACATTTATAATGGCGATTGAGGCTGTGTTGGCGGTGTCGTTAGTAATAATGCTCGCTATCCCCCGCTCCCCCCAAACCCCTAATCTTAACCTGATTCCCCAATTAACTAATGCCCAGTAATCCACCTACCCAAGTCCAAACTTTAAGAAGGCTACTCAGGGAGTACATTGAATGTGTGGTTGGTATAGTGCCAGGGGATTGTGAGGCGTTGAGGAATGCCGTTAGGAGCATCGCCACTTCAATGAATAACGAGCTGGCTAGGGATGCCTTGAGGATTATTGAGGTTGGTTACGAGCCGTGAACGTAAGCTAGTTAAACTCCCTAAACCCATTCCAACCCATGGATGAGTTCACCCTAATACCATACGCTGTAAGGGTAATAGTCGGCGGGGCAATTGGAGGCCTAGCCGACAAGCGTGGTTTAAGGACAGTTGGAAGCCGTGGGTTGAATTGTATGCGTTAGTCGGCATGGCAGGCGTCTTGGAGGCTGGCTGTCTTGCAGGTGACTTACTCAGCAGGCTTACTACTAATTAACCCCCAAACACATCCAACACGTATGCCCCAGGCTCAGCAGGCTAATGCCCAAACTACTACCACCCAAACTACGGAAATCATGAGGGAGCCAATTGGCATTGATGTCCTTGACAAGGCACTTGAGGGTGGTGCCCCAAGGGGCACTTGGACTGTTGTCACTGGTGAGCCTGGTGTTGGGAAAAGCATCCTGGCAATGCACTTCGCCTGGAGTGGCTTAGCCAATGGTGAACCTGTTATCTACGTGACTACGGAGTCTAGTTTTCGTGATGTTGTTAGGCAGGGTGGCCAGTTCAACATGAGGTTCATGGATTACAATCCAGTGAATCTTGTTGATGCGCTTACTGGTCGTGTTAAGGTTAAGCCAGGTGAAGTGAACTTGGTAGTCATTGATTTGTTTGGGCTTTATAGGCAGTACCGTGAAATGCTTAAGGCTAGTGAGGAGGAGGGTTCAAAGAAGCCTAGTAGGGCTTTGAGCATTGAGGTTCTTGAGGCTAGTGTGGCTAAGGCGTATGAGCTATTGGGCTTTGAGGAGGGTAGGCCAAGTGAACCGAGTAGGCTTGTTGTTGATTCAATGACGGCTTTTTGGGCTGATAAACCGGCAATGGCTAGGGTTTTTAGTTACAGGCTTAGGCAGGCATTGTACAGGCAGAATATTACGGCATTGCTAACAAGCCAGTATGCGCCTACGACTGAGATGAGTTTTGGGTTTGGGCTTGAGCACATTGCTGATGGGATTATCCACATGTGGATGGATAATGTGACGGAAGCCAAGGAGGTTAGGAGGTGGTTGATTATTAAGAAGATGAGGATGACGAACCACTCTAAGAAGGCTTATAGGGTGGATATTCAGCCGAATAAGGGTATTGTCCTTTCAGAGGCTTGAGTCTAAACCCCCTACTCCTAATTTTCCTGTTTCCTGAGCCTTATCCTGTATGCCCGAGTCCAGCCTGGCTTCCGTCGAAACCTTGACGATGAGGGAGTTGAGGCAAAGGTTATTGGGTTTTGATAAGGATGAGCATCTTGGGAGGTACTACTTGAGGATTGGTGGGTTGGGTAATGTTTATGTGAATAGGAATGTTGTTAGGAGGTTTAAGGGTATTGAGGGTGTTTTGAAGGCTCCTGACAATTGGTTGGCTAGTGTTAGGCTTAATGGTGAGGCTTGGCTTTACCGTATTGCCTCACCAGGCTATGTTGAGGTGCCTAGTTTTGAGGTATTGAATGCTGTTAGGGAGGTTTTGCCTAATGTTGTGAGGTTTGGGAAGTGGGAGTCTTATAGGGTTTGGGTTGAGGAGGGTGCTACATATGGTGAGGTAACTGGTGTTCTTGGGAGGAGTAGCCACCCGAGGGTTGGGGAATTCGTTTACCTAGTGAGGGTTAGCTGGGGGAATGATGGCTTCACGGCTTTTAGAATCACACGTGCTTTGGGTATTCTGCAGTGTTCAAATGGCCTTGTCATTGGTGAGGAGTTCATTAGCAAGGTGTTTCACTCAAGGCTTAACAAACCGCTCAGTGAAAAGATTAATGAAGTCCTTGGGAGGATTAGGAGGATTATCACTGGGAGCAGGTTCAGTAATTACGATGTTGAGAGGCTTATGAAGCCAATTGAGCCTAAGGTCATTGAGGATTTGGGCAAGCGCTTCAGCGACTTCATGAGGCTCTATGCCGAGTACAGGAGCCAATACGGGGACACGCTACTAGCCGTAATGCAGTCATTGGGGTACATCGCCACACACGGCTCACAGCGTAATTCAGAACGTGCCGTCTCGGCAATGAGTAGGCTCGTTAGCCTAAACTAACCCCCAAACCCCTAACCCTAATCACATTATGGCAACTAGAAACAAATGCTACCAACTCCAACCCTCAAGCCAATCACAGAATTACACCTAAAACCAAAGATTGAACCAGTAACCCCAATCCTCACATTCGGCAAGTACGCTTTTGCATCACCACCACACCCACCAGGCCCAGCACTAGCAGGCAAGCCACCATGCCAAGCTTGGTGCACTGTGCATTTAGGCATGTGGGAGTTCAAGAAGAAACTACACAATATAGCCTACGGTGAGGCATTACACAGGGCTTACGCAGAATGGTTCATTAGGGAGAATGGTAAGCTTTATGATACCATTCTCATTGAGCCCCACTACGTGTTAGCCCCATTCACTGCAAAACCAGACATCGTCTATTGCCTTAATGGTGAATGTGGCTTAATCGAGGTCAAGGGCTTCTCAACTGACAAGATTGCCAAAGCCCTCCCACAATTAAGCATGTATGCCTATATTCTGAGGAGCATTGGCGTTAATCTGGTTCAAGCATGGCTTGTAATGAGGAATGCGGTACTCCCCTTCAACCCAGACTACCTAATGCATGATGGTGAACACTGGTTTAGGGTTGTTAGGAATTGGGTTAGGAATCCTCCAAGTGGCCCTGCTGTGGATTGCCGTAAATGCCCATATGCCCTAGTTTGCAGGATTAGGAGGGAAAAATGAGGGGTTTGGGGTTCACCTGCACCCCTCGGGAAGTACAATCCACAATGTCCTCTCAGCCTCGTATATCTTAAACATTTTTATTTTTAGTCTTGGAAATATACCCTTTGTGTGGTTTAAGAAAAACTCTTTAATCTTCTCCTCCACCTCCTCCTCACTAGGTATCCTCCCCTCTCTTACCCTCTCCACTATTTCGTTATAATACAATGAAAAGTAGTTGTGCATTTCGTAAGGATCGTAGCAAACCCCCCCACGTATTTGTACAAACCAGAAGTGGGTGTAGTAACCGGCATCTGTCGTGCAGTAGTAATCGTTTTTACAATAAACAAAAACACTTCCATAGAGATGAATGTCAACAAAGTGCCGTAGCGATTCGTACAATACCTTATAATCGGTCTTGCCAAACTCCCTCAGGTCAATTGTTTTTACTACAATTTCTGGTATTGTCTTCAAGTTTGGACTAGTTGGACTGGTATTCTGAGTCCCGGGCATTGGTAGTTTATTGGCTTCGGGTTAATAAGAATTAGGAGGATGGGTGGGTTTTTCCCACCCAGGGGGATTAGGGATTTTAAGAGAGTTCGATGTATTCGGTCAAAGTATCCAAAACCTCGTACACCATGATTGGTCTTGAAAATGGTATTGGCGTTTTCGGTATAAAGGCAATGGGGGCTTGGGTGGTGAACGCCAGATGAACCTTGGGGGTAGTGTGCAAAATTGCGACCTCGCTCCTCGGCAACAGTACAAACAATATTTCCCCTGCCTTGGACTTCAATACTGCTATGGGTGATATTGTTGTATCAATTATTTTGTAGATTCCCTTAACAGGCAGTTCCTCAAAGTTCACTGGCTCAAACCTCTTGTACACTTCGAGAAGCCACTTTCCCTCTTTCCTCCATATGAACGAAACGGGAGTTTCTTGAGCAACACGCCACGGGTAACTAGCTTTTAAGCTACTCTCTGTGAAACTTCTTATGATGCGGTATTGTATTTTCGGTATTCTTATGATTCTCACCTTCTCTATCCTGGTTCTGGTTTGGACTGTTATTAGGGGGGTTGAAACCCCCTGGACTTGCCCCATCATATGGGCTCAGAATAATTGTGTTTAGGGGTTTAATTAGCTTAACAGCGTGATAGGGCATCCCTCACGTAGTTCGCAATATCATCAAGTGGGTTCGAAACAAAAACAACCCCAACAAGCCTCATTGAACCATTGTTGTAGCAATAGAGCTTAACCCTGTATGCATCGAAGGCATCACCCTCATCCTCATAGTGAAATGGATTAACCGTCGCAATTATCGCCTTACCCTGTGGCAGGCTCCAAGCCTCAATACGCCCCGAACGGCTAACCTCCAATGTGGTAGGCTTAACCTCATTACCATTCTCGTCAAAAACCCTCATAACCAGGCTACACTCCCTCAGTAGAAGGGTTTGGGCGTTAGCCCGGCTCTGAGCCTGGGCCATGGGGGAGTATTGGTTTAGGGGTTAATTAGGAAGCCTACTCCTCATAATCGTAGTTCTCAAGATCATCGTAATCATCGTAGTAATCAGGCTCTTCTTCATCAGTTGACGAAGTAAGTATATCATGCGTAACGTAGTAATCCTCACACTTCTTCACCTCCTCCTCACTGCACTTTTTAGTACACACAACATATGGATTCGCAATCCCAAGCATGCAATCCTCATCACACTCTTCATAACAACCGCATTTCTCACACGCCTTCCTTAACGTTTCAAGGATTTGGTCATCAGTTTGGGCTTGAGCCCTATTACCCTGGGCCATGTGAATATGGGTAGTATTATACTAATTAGTTTATTATGAGCAGGCTATTCATGAGTAGGCTAAGGAGGATTGCAGTAAGGCTCCTAATAGGCTTCCTCATATTGGGCATAATACTCCTAGCCTCACTCATATTCACCCAAACCCACCTACCAAGGATAAGCCTAAAAACCACCACCAACAATACGATTATCATTAGTATTGGAAACAGTACAATAACAGTGAGGGTTAATCAAACAGTGCCAGTGAACGGCACATTAT
>Ga0081473_132621_pt1 | contig 18412 bp, 16 predicted proteins | sample CisSprmetagenome_FD_70977 | JGI IMG/M metagenome (GOLD analysis project Ga0081473, IMG submission 70977) | Hypoxic/sulfidic aquatic microbial communities from Cistern Spring, Yellowstone National Park, USA v2 (version 2) | ecosystem: Environmental > Aquatic > Thermal springs > Hot (42-90C) >...
TCCCTATGGTGGGTCGAGACTGACGAGGGCAAGCACATCCATGACTTCCTGCTCTATGGATTGGTCAGCCAAATGAGGCGTGGTGGCATTAAGTATGAAATAGCCAGGAGGGTTGTTGAGGCGATAATCAACGCTGGGCTGCAGGACATTGCTGGGAAGATGGACCCCAACACCCTGCAGCGAATAATGAGGAATGAAGAACGCCACTTTAGGGAAACAGTCGATTACGTGTACACAAAGCCCACCGCCAAGCTATGGGGCAGGAAGACCTTCGAGGAGGTCCTTAGACCAGCGATTGAGAAGGCTATAAGCCAGGGCCTATTGAACATTCCAAAGCCCGAGGATTGGTTTAGGGCTATTTATGAGACGTTGGGGCTTAAGCGCCGTAGCCTACTTGAGAAAATCCTCGAGAAGAGGTTGCCAAGGACTGACATTGACGTGTCTAAACTACCGAAGTGGATTTGGAGGTTCGAGCTGAAGCTGAATAAGTGCGAGGACTGGTACATCGACAAAATTACCGACGAGGTCGGTAGGGAGGTGAAGCGCGAGTCGAAGTGCACCAGGAGGATTCGCTCAGTCACCAAGGAGGACTCACAGTACGTGCTAATAGTCGAAATAACATACAAAGTAGAGAAAGAGCGTATAGGTAGTGCTGACGGTGAGCCCATTTACAATTACCACCATAAGACGATCTACAAGCACGTTGCAACGTTGCCGAGGTTCATGGGCGTCGTGTATGACCCCTTCTATGGAGCGAAGCACTACGTGGCCTTCAAGGACGGCCGGCTGTACTCGGTCGCCCCGGTTAGCGATTTCGACAGTTTCATTAAGGACTTAATGAAACCGCCTTTTTCCATGCCCAGGAACAAGCAATACCTAGAGCTCATTAACGAGGCCCTACCCGAGGTTAGGGCCGTCATCAGCCCAGGCATTGTCGACGACGGCTTCGCAGACCCATACGGCCTACTGGACACGACAGATTACGGCATCGAACCCCTGTTAAGCGCCTACGACTGGATACGAAGGTATTACCCTGAGCCGAACGCTAAATGGGCATGGCTAAATGTGATGGCGGCCCTTGCGAAAGTGATAACACCAATCGTTAGGTATTATAATAAAACATTTAATGATATAATTGTATATAATGTTGGACGTGGTGGTGAGGGAAAATCAACTTTAGTTAGGTACGTGTTGTCGCCGTTATTGGGCGGTGAGGATGCTAGGTTGGATTACAAGGTCGTCATTGACGGTCCCATTAAGACCGAGCCACAACTGAGAAACCTGATTGACTTAAACAGGCTACCCCTGATCCTCGACGAGCAAAACAAAAAAGCCTTGGCTAGCAATGTGGGTATTTTCATAGCGGCTGGGATTGGCATGGGGATAATTGGCGTTCACGCTGCGAAGTATGGTGGCGGTATAGCGAAGAGTTTCAGGAATCTCCGCGGTATGATTGTATTCACAAATGTACCATTCGTGTCTTTCCTAAGGGATGTGATGAACGTTGCGAGCGATTACGCATTATTGCGCAGGTTCGTTGAGATTCCTTGGGACAGCGAGCCAATAAACCCAGCCGCATTTAAGGACCTGCCCGAGCTAAGGCCCATATACGGATTCGCAGCCAGGCTGTGGCAGAAGTACAAAGACGAGTTGATTAGGTCAGCGGACCTGCTGGAGCTAATTGAGAAGTTATCGATAGCCATTGGGAGGGAGTACCTGGGCGACCCGAAGGTCAGCGAGATAGTGGAATACACCCTGGGCATAATCAAGGAGCTTAGGGAGATGAAACGCAATGAGAGGCTAGCGTTGACGGACGCTGACGCATTGGTTGCCCGTGCTTACGAATTTGTGGGTAACGAAATTAAAACGCCGCCATCCTCCGCGATTAAGGTCCTGCGCGTCATCCTGGAGAACCCAAGCAGGGCGAGAGTATTATTAGTCGGCGTTAAAGATAGCGAGAGGGCGGCGAAGCTGGCGAACGACTTGAACAACGTGATCCAGGAGTTAGGCGACAAGTACAGTATAGTCGAGGATCAAGGGAAGATCCAGGGGGCAGACCCAGACGCAGTGGCTGTTTACTCAATCCTTAAGGATGCGCTTGCAAAGGGGAAGTACCAGGTCGTGATCTTAGTGAGGTCTCCATTGATACCGGGATCGCCGGATAATTTCATGGGCTCCCCCAAAACCAATGTGTCAGTGGGCGGCGTCCGCCTAAAAGGTTATTACCTATCCCTTGCGGACTTTGTGAGGTTGTTCCTGCATAGGGAAGACGTAGTAACGGGTGGGTCCACGGAGAAATCGCCAGAGGACGAGAACTCACCATTAGGTAAACAACAACAAGATAAAGCTTAAACCAGGTAAACCAACCCCACGACTTTACCCAGTTACCCAGTTCACCCACCAGAGGGGTTGCTACTAAAAAATCTGCCAATTTGCTCCACTGCACGAACTGCAAAGAGGAGTTGAATTAAAAGGTATGAACGTGGCACCACGGAGATTGTGTTAGGGGAGCTTTCTCTAAACCCCTGGAGTAAGTGGGTGAAGCGGGTGAATGGGTAAGTTGCGTTATCAACTTGTAGAATGCCAAGCTAACGGTTCTTCCGCGCCTGCACGAGGAAAGCGTGCTTCACGCCTTTATTGGCAATAGGAGTTAGGCGGTGATTGGGGATGAACACCTTAGGATGTTGCGTTACGGCTATGACAAACCCCAGTACCTACCCAGCGTGTACAGCTTCATTAGGGGCGACAACTAGTATTCCTGCACAGAAGTTGAGGAGTTGAGGAGGTTTAGGATTGCGAAGCCCGAATCCATGGAGGTAAACCTACTTAGGAGCGCATCACAACTGCAGGTCAAGCCCGATCCCAGGCCTAAGACCAAGCCCGAGGTTACAGGGAGCTAAGGGGCGCTCGCCATTAGCCCTGCCTTAATGGCTCGGGTGGTCACCGCTAACCCGGGTGTCTGGACAAGCCACTGCTTGTGCTGTTGCGCTATCCCCGTTACTATCAGTATCCTTAACATTAAGGATACCGGCACCGGCGGTATAGGCTTGCCATGAATGTTAATGTAGAGCCTTGTTAATTCTATGGCCTCACCATACGACATGTTTTAGGGTAGTTATGCATCACCACTATGAGTATTTTATTGCCGGACTTGGCTGGAACTCTCCAATGCCAACACAATCCCAACCGCTCCAGGAATCACCAAGTGTTGATGATGGGCTTAGGCTGAAATTTTGATCCATTTATGTTTAGGTTGACCTATAACGCATGGGCAACTTAATAAGCAATGATTTAATCCTACGAATTCCAATATGCGATATAAATCACGCCCCAGTTGGCTGTTCCATACTTGCTTGTGGATGCGCCTACTCCGAAGACGTAATAACCGGCGTTTGGCGGCGTGTAATACCCACTTAGGTTTAGTGTGAAGCTTGCCTCCTGATTAGTATTTAGGTCATAGGCAGCACCACTTAACGTGTTAGTTGTTGGGTCATAGGTAATTGTTATGAGTATGTAATCGCCTGGATTTGGTCTAAATGCACCACTGCCTATACCCTCCCAACCGGGGTAGTAACTACCAAGGTTTGGTGAGGGTGATGGACTAAGATACGCAACATTCGTGGTATACGTAATTAACCACACATTCCACTGACCAGTGGCGCCACTTGTGGTGTACCCAATCTGCCAGTACGGATCCCATTGAACCACAAGATACGTTACACTACTTGGTGGGAAAATAACATCATTCCACATAGGTGATGGAGCACCTGTACCCGCCCAGTTCTCGGTTGTTGCGTATGTCATTGAGTAATTATAACTTGGACTTATACTCCACGTTGATGGTTGCATGAATAGGTATATCACAAAACCATCCGCAGGAGGTGATGTTCCGCTTGAGTACGTGCCTATAATTGCTATTGTGATCTTACCACCATTATAATACACGGGCCAAAGTACGACACCAGACACATCAGCTTGGGCGGGGGTTAGCTCGAGAACGGGTAAGTTTATGCTTAGCTGGTTCCAATACTGACTAACTATTGATGAACCATAGTACATAGGCCATTGGTTTGTTGAGTAAGCATCATTATCGCCTAAATATACGTGCGATGTGTAGAATCCCTGGGGATCCATAACAACAGAACCACCTAATTGCTGCAATAAAATGTTGTAAAGACCGCGTAAAATAGTGTATTTACTCTGTAAGCTCGAATACGTAGATTGAATATTCGAATATCGGCTTTGTAATGCGCTGTATTGCGACTGTAGCATTTGGTATTCATTATTTAATGAGTTATACTGATTCTGCAGATTATTAAGCTGGTTTACGAGTGATACATAATTACTATAAAGATTCCCGTATTGACCCTTAAGGATGCTGTAATTAGATTCTAGGGCATAGTATTGAGATTGCCAATAATGGGCATTCGATGACTCTACATAATAAACGCCTACAGCGATTACCAGCATTACTGCGAATAAGATGGCGAACACGATGGCGAGAATTTTCCAGGGACCAGCACCGTGACCGCCGGAAGACCTGGGCTGCGGTTGTGATGGGGGTGGTGGGGGTAATGGTGGTGGGGGCGGAGGTTGCTCCTCCCCAATAACCCTAGTCTTCTCAACAACCCTAGTCCTATCCTCCTCACCCCGTTGAGGCGTTGTTTGAGGCATCATTAAAGCCATCATTCTTTTGAATCCTTTGCGCATGTTGTACATTGCGAAGGGTACGGCTATTAGTCCTGCAACAATTATTGCTAGGTACTCAGCCCACTTCCACTCATCCTCGGCAACATCGAAGTTATCAATATTCGTTAATTCGTAGAGCGTCTTCGATATTTTCCTCATGCTCATCCCAAGGAATATCAAGCCAATTATTGGTATTATCAAGGTGACAATCCACCATACGAATTGGGAACCAGCCTCGCTAACCAGGTCATGGTTATTGAAGTACCTCCCAATACCCTCAATACCCCTTCGTAGCAAACGGGCACCATACACAATCACGAACACATCAACCACCGCATAGACGAGGTACCCAAGGACAGCCCCTAAACCTCCACCCAAGGCACCTCCAATAAGCAACGCAGCAATAAAAACAGCTATATGAACAAAAATCCAGTAAAATAGTACCGAGGAACCACGTAAAGCAACCCTAATATACTCTAAAAGCTCATTCCCACCTTGGTTTGGGAGTGTCATGGGTAAAGGGTTGTTTTAGGATATTTAAGTATTGAGAATCAATCACCAAGATTAAGGTTGGGTTGGGTATTTATATCGTGGCTACATCGACATACCTCCTACGCCTCAGCGAGATATTGCCAACCCTTAATACTGCAATGATGGCGCCAATAACGACAACCCACTCGAGGATGAGTAGAGCCGTAACAATCGGCGGTATTGTGATGACAAGGTTCGTGACGTGTACATACGGTGGTGCGTCAAGGCTGGACAACACCTCATTAATTGCACTCGTTAGGTTCAACTTCGTGAACGGCGCCGTGTAGTTCAGCAACACGGCATTACCGTAAGGCGTCTCAAGCGTTGTCCTAGTCATTACATAAATGAATAATGGCGCGAATGATACGGAGCCCCGCAAACTCGCGGGGTCAACCACAACCTCATTAAGCGACTCGTTATCAATAATCACGATAGCTGAGGAGTTGCAGGTAAAGCTCCCGGTTAGGTCCAGTGAATTTAATGAACCATGGACAGCACCACATATGTAATTCACATCAAGCCTAGTAATGTTAAAGCAGTTAGTTATGTAGGTGCTATTTGTATTTGTACTATTAACCCCTATCTTCACCTTAAGGGGATAGCCTAGGTAGGATTCATCATAAAGGTAGCCGGTTTTTGCCTGCTCGGTATTTATCGCTATTTCCGTTACACCCCTCATCAACTTGGCACTTGCTGATTCGGGTGATGGGCATTGGATGGGAATTGTGGATGTTTCATTAATGATGCTCTCCATGGGAATTATGTGCGGTAATAAGTATTTGCCTATTGCATGTATCGGCATCGCTAGGATCATCATTAATGCCAAGGCGATTACTAACGCATAGATCGTTTTGAAGGAATTCATTTTAATGCACCAATCACTTAACCTCCGCCTTCTCTATTTGGAATACGAGGCGTATGACGCCGCCGGGGCTTATTTCGTCACCATCCTTAAGCTCCTGCGGCCCCTTACCCCTAATCTCGACACCGTTGAGTAGGGTTCCGTTTGTACTGCCCGAATCCTCAATAAACCACTTCATACCCCTCATGTATATCTTGAAGTGCCCACCCCTATCCTCCCTTGTTATGAAGTCGAGGACGTCCTTAGGCAACCCGTACTTCTCAAAGGTCTCCCTACCAAAGACCCTAATGGGCTCACTAACGGGTATCTCCATACCATTGGGAAGCCTCAACTTATATAGAATAACACCGACCTTAGTCCTCTCCCTCTCCGGAGCAGGCTGGGCCTGCTGGACTGGGGCCAGTAACACCCTAGTCCTCTCCTCCTCAGCCCTCCCCCTACCCCTCATGAGTACAACAGCGAGGATGCCTATTATTGCGGCGACGGCTATAACGACTATAGTTATTAACAACCATAATGGTGGGCCACTTGGTGGAGGAGGTGTTGATGAGGGCGGGTTCACCTCAATAGCCATTGGTGGTACACCAACCCCACTAAGTGTTACGTACATAGTCCACTGACCACTTGGGTTTGCTGAGGTTACCTGGAATAATGAGATTACGACGTTCGTACTCGCAGGTAGGTACTGTTGTTGGTTATTTATTATCGTGGTCACACCACCAGTTGGGTCCCTCAACGTCACCGTTAGGGTTACCGTGCATGTGTACTGACTCCTCAGCGTTAAGTACACAAAATCGCCCGTCACGAATGTTGTCTTGATATTACCGTAGGAGTCGGATGGGTAGACCGTTACGTAGCCACAATTAGGCACAGAGATTGTTTCCTGGGCGAGATAAGGCATGGCTAAGCTAATAAGTATTATTAACGAGAGGACAAGACCCAGGGCAACAATACTTCTTACGCCCCTCATTAACCAAAACCTTACTAAGCATCTATTTTAGTTTTACGCACCAACCTTGATTGGGATTGTTAAGGTTTAAATTCCACCTAATTATATATCAAGCTAGCATGGGCGTGCTTGCGCCAAATTCCGTTGTTTATGGTGAGAATGGTGGGAGGTATAGGGTGGTTAGGTTGCTCGGTGAGGGTGGTATGAGTAGGGTTTGGCTTGCCGAGGATCTCAGGGATGGCAAGTACGTGGTTATTAAGGAGCCAATAACGGAGGAGAACGCCGACGTGAACGTTAGGGGTTTGAATAAGGAGGTAGAGATACTGCATAGGTTGATGTCGCAGTTTAGGGAGTGGGATGAGGAGTATGAGGATTAGATTGGTGGTTTCATGGTTGTTGGCAACTACCTCGAATACCTCACCTCAATACTTACGGACTGCTTAAGCAATTGTGAGGGCCTATACCCAGATAGGCCCTCGGCTAGGGGTAGGTGTTACGAGGTTTGCCTGGGTAAGTTCGAGAGGTTAATCTCAGCATCAGTATTGAACTACGACGACGTGCTCACGCTAAACTCCCTACTCAACGACTGCAGGTCTCTAATTGGTAAGGCCACCCTCATTGGTGAGGCAAGTACTTATCGAAACTCTGCAGCGATAGGGCCCGCAAAGCCCTTACACATACTACGCAATTGCAGGAGGCCATCGGCGTAAATTCGCAAACCATGTTAAATACCGTGCAGCAAATGTTTCCGTATAAGCAACAAATCACTGTAAGTCCCGAGACCAAGCCTTTAAGGCCCAGTACGGAATCGACACCTTTGACGCAAGATGTTGAGGAGGGTCGTTTCCACAAATTGAGGAATTGCAGTGATTACATAGTCAATATTGTGGATATTGGGCACCCATTAAATAGGCCGGACCTTAAGTTACTAATTCTCGAGTACGTCAATGGTGTTTCATTGAAGGACTTCATTCAGGGTAGGAAAAAGATTCACTGGAACCTCCTGAGGCACCTCATGTATCAACTACTCTACGCGGTGGCTTGCATACATAGCGCCGGTGTTGTGCATAGGGATATTAGGCCGGGGAATGTGATTGTTGATGAATTTGGTGGTAAGGTTAAGTTGATAGACTTCAGCACGGCCAAATTCGAGGGTGAGAGTGATGGTTGGATTGTCGAAGCCCCAGGGGGTTATACAGCGCCGGAGCAGAGGCTTGGGAGGTCTAGTAAGGCGAGTGATGTTTATTCACTAGGTGCCACACTCCTCTTCATGCTGACTGGTGAGGACCCAATAAATGCCCTGCAAGACATCGATGACGTTAAGAGGCGTATTAAGAGGAGGGTTGAGGGGATTAACGATGATGAGGTTAGGAAGCTACTCGCACTCATAGGCAAGGCCATGAGCCCTGAGCCCAGGCAGAGGTTTAGGGATGCCGTGGAGATGGCCAGGGTATTTTATGAAGTATTTTATGAGGGTAAGGACCTCAACGTGCAGGTACCACTGCAAGCCCCGCCATATACGGCAATACCGGAAGGGTGCAGGCCGACTGGTAGGAGGTTCCGTATTTACTTAACAGTAATGCTCATTAATGGTGATAAGTATGAGAGGTATGACGAGGTCGATTTTGAGGCGAAAGATGGTGAGTTGATAGTCATTGGTAGGGAGCAACATAGGGGCTTTGTTAAGGTTGAGAGGCATTCTGGGGTGGTGTACGTGCTCATTAATGATCCGTATCAGTACGTGAGTAGGAGCCATTGCATAATTTATTGGTGCGGTGATAAATGGTTTGTTAGGGATGTGAGCCAAAACGGGACCTGGGTTACGAACCCCTCCGGTAAGCGAATATACCTTAGGGGCGACCCCAATAAGTCCGTGGAGTTGGATAATAACGATTATCTACTGCTCGCCTACGTGTCCCAGGGCCAACCATACGTATCAGTACTATTCAAGTACCAGGTGGCCTAGCCCTTAAACCACACCGTCAATGCCGTGGCATCATCCCTAGAGCCCAAGGCCTTGGCGAACCTCACCAACTGCCTCGAAATGCCCCAGGGGTACCTGTGTTTATTAATAATTTCTCTAACATGCCCTGGGTCAACCACGTCTGAAACACCGTCGGTCATGAGCACCAGGTAATCGTTTATGGATAAAGTGTCGCTTCTCACATGCACCTCATTAAGAACGTACCCTATCGCCTGCGAAATCACGTGCCCAGAAACTTTGTCGCTAATGTATAGCTCATAAATCGAGTCTCGAGTCATTAGGTATATTGGTGAGTCACCAACATTCACGGCATAAACCTCGGCCTCGCCCTCTCCCTCTTTATGCATAATGACCACACCGGCCAATGTGGAGCCAAGAGCGACACCCCTACCCGTATACTCATTATAGAGCTCCTCGTGTATCTCCTCAACAATGCCCCTTAAGGTATCGTCATTAATGCGATTATTGATTATTCCATTCACGACCTTCTCAACGAAGTTCCCCACCACATACTTACTCGCCTCATCACCCCTCCCAAACCCACCGACACCGTCGGCAACAACGCCAATGTGCCAGAAGAGCCCATTATGGCAGTCATGTATTGAGAGTTTTGCAGCAGAATCCTCATTAACCTCGCTGGAGATGCCGACTTCACTGTATGGTGTGAGTAGGATCCTCCCCCTCACTTTATCCGCATTAATTATTTCCTCAATGCTCCTTAGGTCACGCCTTTTGAAGTTTATGAGCTCCGGCTCCCCATTATTAACAATGATGTAGCCACTAACATCATCCCCAATGCTTAAGTAACCATCATAGAGTCCAAGTCCATAACGAACGAAGTCAATTAAGTACTGAGGCTTGTCCACCATGAAGCCCCTAAACTCCCTCTCACCATGCCCCGTGATTAACCTGCCCGAGAACGCAATACCGCCATACCCAGGGCATTTAGTGACCAATAACGTATTAACGCCCCCACCACGCCTCAGCCTCAACAAGCTCATTAAGTCCTAATAATGAAAGTAAATATTAAAGTATAATGCGTAAATTTACGCCCGACCTTCCTCCACTCTCTGCGTTTTAAACTTAATTAAACCCATTAGTCTATATTCCTAAATGTCTAGTTGTTGGAAGAGGGTTGCATTAATCATAGGCCATGCATTGGCTGGAAACCCCAAGGTGCCTAGTGTCGACGAGTTTTCCGAGACCTCGGGTTATCCAGAATTCCTCATTGATGCCTTAAGGCCTTGTGAGGATGTTGATAAGTACTTACTTGAATTGCAGTACATACCGCAGTACATAATGCACATGATCTCCCTCGGCCACGTTATTAATAAAGCATTGGTGGAGAGGTATGGGGAGGCAATCAATGAAATAAAGAGAATATTCGAAACCGAGAAGAATAGGGAAAAGGCTATTCATATTGAATATGAAAGTGAGAAGTATTACTACCTACTTGGCCTCGCCTATATAATCGCTGATGCCGCCAGGATGGGGAAGGACATTAATAATAACGACGCAGCAATCGCGTTAGAGGCTGCGGCATGGGCATTACTTGGTATCCGGGCATTAACTTTTGATAATGTAGAATCCATACTATTGCTGTTAGGGGCCTTAAGGGATAAAGCGCCTGGTAAATACTTAATATTACTTTATAACGCATTGAGAATCCTAATGCCGGAATTAATACGATATCCATATCCTATTGCACCAACGGTACTGGATCTTATTTATGAATCGACGAATTACATACAGGAGAAGTACGCTAATAAACTATCTTGGACAGATAATATCACGATTGCGGAGATTAAGGCATCGCTTGCTAGGATCGCGGTCGAGGGGCTAATTGGTATTTATGACCTCAATAAAGCCATAAATCTACTCGATGAGGCTGCCTTAATGGTTTGGGGATACCCACCACTATACTTACGCCTTCGTATGTATGCCCTAAAGCTGAAGATTCTGAGGGCTGGGAGTATTAGTGAGTACATAGATGTGGCTAAGAACTTGGAGTATCTATTGAGTATTGCAGAGAAGGTAATATCCTCGATCAAAGACTCCCTATCGAAAAACCCCGCATTATTGTTTACGTACCACGACACATATTACGAGGCGCTGAGCGTTCTTGGCGATTACCTCATATACCTAGCCTTAGTAGGTGATTACCCCAGAATTAAGGAGCTGTTGGACCATTACATCACGTTAAGCAATGCTCTAGGCAACGCTCCAGCTCCTTACGATCGTTATAGGTCGATGATTATTCTACCAAGAGCCATGCTTATAACACTTCTCATAAACAAGCCTAACTGGGATCCAGACGTTACTGATAAGCTCCTAAACTACGCGAAGACAGAGTTAATGGGTTTGCTAATTGCCTACTATGATAGTGAGGATGAGTACGTACCAGCCCTTAAGTTGTTATTTGGTTTATATGACCGTGAGATTGCCATGAGAGGTTGCGAGAGTTTTCAGGGCTTAAAGCGATCACTGTGCAGGACGGCAATACTCAGCGTTACCGGTGATGAGCAAGCCACGAATTACCTGAAACATTACTACATGGCACTGATTGATAAAGCCCCCACGGATGAGGTAACGAAGTTCATAAACGACCTTGACGGCAAGACCTTAGTTCAATTACTACATCAATTGCGCCGTATAGAACAGGGTTATGTAATTAACAGGTTATTGATGTTTATATCCTCCGTGTTATACTCCTTAATTAATGGCGACGTAAAAACATTCATGTCGTATATACGCAATGAAATACTATTACGTTACTTTTTATTCCATTGCCTTTGCAACGTTAGCTATAATGAACGCCTTCGTTATGAGTTATTAAATAAATTATTATTTATTTCTGGTGAGTCTCCGAGTACGGTACTTGATGAGATCTACTCCTCATGCTGCGATATGAATAATGAGAAATTCAAATTAGCGCTACTGAAGCTTTACTACGCCATAGACGTTGCCCTAGAGAGCGATTACCGGTGGTTAAATTGGTTGTCAGAATCACTGATGGCAATTACTTCGTAACCTATACCATATACCTTAGTTGATTGAAGCCCCTCAATGTGTGTACGTAGGCTATGATTAATATTACCAGTGTGATTAACGTCATTATTTCCATGATGATCATTGATGATGCCATTAATGATATTACGATAATGGCTGATATTGCTGCAATTATAATTGATGCCTTAAAACCGTACGAGTACCACCTAGCCGCGGTTGTGAATGCATGGATTTTGCTTGATCTGGCTAATTCATCGTAGGTTATTGTGAAGAAACCGCACTCAATGGCTGTGAATATGAGTAATACTATAAACGCTACTGGGGTTAACCAGGTTATGGAAAATACAGTGGTCCCTACGAAACCAGCTATCGCGGCATAGAGCGTGTTCTTCCAAATACTTCGGTTATTATATGCACCGGCCAGCCTATTCATTGCAATCAATAAGAGGATAAGGCCTGCCATGTTTGTGATAAATACGATAGGTACGAGTAGCAATGCGATGCAAATAAGCCCTAGAAGTATTAATGCAACGCCAACAAAGCCTAGAATGCCCGCGAACCCAACATTGGCTGGAGGTTTAGAGGGTAGGCGCGGTGTTGGTGGGGGTAATGGTGGCGGTGGTGGAGGTGGTGGTAATTGTTCTCCCTCTTTTTCAATGACCCTCGTCCTGTCTATAACCCTCGTCCTATCCTCATCACTTTGCCCCGACATATGGTTAGTGTTTTGTGGTTGTTTTTGAGGTTTGTGGTTAATGTTTAGCCCCATATTTTTTCTAGTTCTTCTTGGTATTTGTTCTTTAGTTCCGTGTATCGTGCTTGGTCTATCCTACCGAACTCAAACTCCTCCTCAAGCCTCCTCAACTTATTCCTAACGTCCTCCCATCTCCTATACTTCTGGAGGACATTCTCGAGCAGGTCCTTTAGGGCTATTGGATTGCTCACACACTTCATCTCCACATAACCCTTATAATGACCGGGGGTACCGATTACTAAATCGCCACGATTCAACCACCTATCCATAAAGCCCTGCCTAATTGTGTAGTTGCTAATCCACTCATGCCTAACCTCATAAATCTCCCTCCTAATTATGCCATACCTAACAAAGACCCTATAATTCGATATGAAGTACTCGGTTGATGAGACCCTAACCAAGGCCCTTATCAGGATTATGAGGTCTATGATTATGAGGAATAGGGCTATGGCAGGCCCTATGGTCGGTATGGCACCGAGCAATACCGCCAGCAAGAGTATTATGAAGAAGGCAACCAAAGAACCAAGCACACACTTAGCACTCAACCTACCATACCAAATCGGCCTCTCACCCTGGACAGGCTCAAGACCCCGCGGAAACCTAACCACAAACAATAACACACATAGGGTTTAATAAAAATTGGCGTCGATCCATGATGGCTCATTAATAATCCATCACCTTAATCCTCGGGTTTTTACGCCTACTCTTCTCTGACCTACTGGCTGACCTAATTAGCGTAATTATTGATACTAATATTGCGGTGGATAGAATTCCTCCGTAATTAAGTTGGATCCCGAGTTTATACGCTAAGTAGATCAGGATCGCAATAAATACGGCAATTATTAATAAGGCAATTATGGCAATAATGGTTTTTCGAGATCTTCGACGTGGCCTATATAGTTGCGGTGGGGGTGGTGGAGGTGGTGGTAATTCTTGGTTAATGCGCATCGATTAATTAAGTGGTACTAGTACTTAAGCTTCACGGTATGTACTGAAGTTTTTTATCTAATTCGTACTTATCGCCTCAACTGCTTGGCGTTAGTGTTGTGGTTATCTCTATTGTGACGTTAGCTGGTGCGTAATTGTAGCTTGCCGGGACGTATACTACAACCATGTAGTGCCCGGGCTTTAGCGCCATTGTCTCACTTATCGTGTATCCAAGCCACACATAGCTTGATGAGATGAGCGAGATTGCTGAATAGAGCGATTCACCGGATGCCATGAATGAGTTGAATGACTCCACTGGGAATAGGGCGACCTCTAGGTAGTTACTACTCGATGCGTATATGTCCACGGTTGCTGTATAGCCGTTAGGCACGATGATTGGGTACACAACACCACTGCCCGGGGTTATGTTGTATATGTCGTAGTATGAATCAGCACTTGCGAAGACACTACCCACATTACTCTCCAGGGCATTGTACTGGGATTGCAATGCCTGGTATTCACTATATAATGAGTTGTATTGCGATTGAAGCGTGGCGTACCGCGACTGCAGTGTTTGGTATTTATTACTTAAGTCATTGTATTGGCTCTGAAGGTTGCTGTATTGTGATTGTAGGTACCCATACTGGCTCTGTAGGGATGAGTACATGCCCCGTAAAGCCTCATACCGCGTCTGCAACGCCGTATAGCTTTGGTACATGTATACCAAAACTACGCCAAGTATTGCCGTTATTGATATGAGCGCAATCACAGCAATCAATAACCCCGGCGATGCGCTCGTACTCATACATAACTAAAGGAAAATATTGATTATTTAAGTATTAATTTGTGAAAACTTCGGTGATTCCATGATGGCAATAATATAACCGTAGTTTACACGATAAAGCCTGGGAAACAACCAGACAGCAATGTGCCGATAAAGAGACTGCAACCGCAATTGCTAATTGCTTTTTATTAATTGGCGCACCCATTATCGATGGAGTACACCGAGTCTATTGTTAAGGAGCTGTTCAAGAGTGATGGTTGGCATATCTACTATATTAACGCGCCGTGTTGCGATTTTGTAGTACGTAGGGGTAGGGATAAGGCTTTAGTGGAAGTTAAGGGGGCTAATTATCCGTACATAACCGTCAGGCAACTCTGCGGTTTAATCACCGCGGCCGATATTCTCAATGTCGGCGCGGTGATCATAGTCGTCGGTAACCATAGGGCATTGTTCTATGATGCCTACGAACTAGCCAGTTATTACGAATTGGATTGCGACAATGAGAACGCATTCTTTGACGACACTGAGTTAAGCATAGAGGTGATAGACCCTTATCATGAAACGGCGTATTAATGCATTAAGGATTTCAATGCCATGCCTTAATAAGTAATGAAGCCTAGGTTTAAAAGGCAATCATTGATTAAACACACATGGGCTAGGCTCCTCAGGGAGTTCATAACGACGATAGATGACTCGGTGGGTAATGACGAGGTTGAGGAGGTGGTTAAGTACTACCTTGAGAGGAGGACCACGGGCTGGATACCGCTCCGCGGCGTCTGGTTTAGGTTCCGCAACGGGTACCTGGAGGTGGTCGATGGGGGCGAGTGGCCAATTGAGTGTTACAAGAGGGAGTTGAGGAGGAGGCTGAGCGAGGAGTTGGGGGAGGAGGTGGCGGAGAAGATGGTGGAGAAGGAGCCAGGCGTCCCTGTGAAGAATGTATCGTTCAAGGTGTACCCAATGATTATTGAGGCGAGGGTTCCAATGAACATACCGAGCATCGAGATGGCTAGGGAAGTAAGGAAGGCAATAACCTCACTCACCAAGTTAGTTAATAAATACAGCAAATACATTAGCAAGGGTGAGGGTGGTGGGTGAGGAGCTTCAGTGCATGGAGGACAATGGTGAGGCTTGGGTTGAGGTGAGGGGGCTTAGGTTTAGGGTTGGTGTTGGTAATTATGGTAGGTTGCTTGAGAGGTTGGCTGGGCTTGGCTACAGGGTTGAGAGGTCCAGGAGCTACACCTGGGTTGTGGCGAGGAAGCCCTGTAGCGAGGCGGTGAACGAGGTCGCCAAGGTGGTCGAGGAGGTAATGAGCGAGGAGGAGGGAGGAGGGGCTGGAAGTAACAATTGCAATCCGGCCGATATACAGGGTATCGCCAACTCCGTCGTAAATAGGGTTTCCAGCCTGATACCGAGCCTTGGGGATGTTGTTGATGAGGTGGCTGTTAATCTTGAGGCTGGTAATCACGTGATGCTCCTCGGCGGACCAGGCAGTGGTAAGACGCTCATTTTGGATGCTATTTATGAGGCGTCTAGCAACCCGCTGTACATAAACATGGCTGATGCTTCGGCGGCGGGCATTGAGGATTTAGTAATCGAGGCTGGTTGTTTCGATGTCATACTCCTCGATGAGGTTGATAAGGCTAGGAACGTGGCGTTGAGCCCACTCCTCCAGCTTTTGGATCACGGCGGTAAGCTAAGGGTTACGAAGAGTGGTAAGACCACGGTCATTGAGGCTCCCTGGGTTAGGGCTGTTGCTGCCGCAAACCCGTTTAATCCTAGGCTTAGGGCTAGTAATTGGTGGATGCCTCTCATGGATAGGTTTGTGCCCATCGAGGTACCACAACCAAGCGTTGATGAAATAGTGGCATTCATGGGCAGGGTAGCCAATGCCGAGATGCCCAGCTGGGTCAGGGAGCTGGTTGGGAAGTACATCGACGTCATTACATTGAGAAAGGCCGAGCAAGCCGCCAAGTATTTAGCGGTCTCATTAAGGAGGGGGAGGAGCGAGGATGTAATTAAGGCTAGGGTCGAGAAAATTTTGCAAACAACAAGGGCTATAGCGACAAAGAGCAAGTAACACGGAACGACAAATATAGATACTCGTAAAAAACCACGAGGGGGGTTTGCGGATTTCTGGTGCACAACGACCAAGCATTTATTGAGTAATCTATACGACGAGAGACCCACCCCTGGGATGTAATGCGGTAAGTGTGCGTGATTCTTGTGGTGTTGCAGAAAATATTCTCGTAATTAATCTTTGCGTTCTGGATTATGGCTTTAATGCTATGAGACCCCTGCGAACCCCTGTGTTTAAAAACCTTAACACCACAACGCACGGCTTAATGCTAGGGCAAGCCCATGTGATTATGGTCACCATTGGGCTCCTTGCCGTACCCTAGACACCATCGCCATTATTAGGTACGCTATCAATAATGCCAGAGACGCAAGAAACGCAATGTAGATGGGTATTGCCCCCCTTACTCACGTACGGACTAAAGGGTGTATGCTTTGCGATATAATTAAGTATCAGGTAAAGAATGTACGCTATAAAGGGTGCCACAAACATCATTCCAATGGTTGAAGCTACATCATCACTACCCATTAATCCCGTATTGGTGCATGGTCTTTAAAAACCTTAACGCCGTGACCATCATGACGTCCGTGGACTAGCGTCCTCGTGAAAGTTCCACCAAGTAATTAATTATCTCAATAACCTGCCCACAGAGGTAGGTTGCATCATTAATGCCTGGATTAAACTGTACCTTACCTGATTCGTGGATGAAACTGTTCATTATATCCAGCGTCTTTCTAATAATTTTTTCGATGTCCTGAAGGACTCTTTCGTAAACCTCCCTCGCATCACCCTCGTACCTATTAAGTATTGCCTCCTTAACCTCAGCATTAATAACCCTTTCACCACCCTGCTTCGCCTTTTGCCCACCCTCCTTCGAATCATCCTGAGATCCCTCCTTAGGTACATAGGTAATTTCGTGCAATGCATTCTTACACGCCTCAATAACCCTTGCAAAATCCAGGTTACGGAGGTACTCCTGGGCGTTCCTAAGCGTATTAACGGCATCGACCAAGGGCTTCGGCAACCCCTCCGTTGTTTCGGGCATCTTGGTCTCAACCTCCACCTTAACCCTCTCGAAGTACTTAACGCGTTTCAAGACCTCCTTAACGTCGTCGCTAGATAATGCGATGAATTGCGGCATGCTGCTTAGATTACCCCTGACGGGTTGTGCAGGTATGTTTAAGTCCAGCATTGCTGCCACATTAGCATTAGCATTGGGTAATGGCACTGATGCTATTGCATGAGGTATTGCGTAGGGGTCACTACTAAAAGCTACTTGGAAGGCTGGTCTCTCACCACCCTCAACAATGCTTACGAGCCTATCAATGAGATCCTTACCGAGGACTATTGGGAGCTCCACTTCCCGACTGCACGGAATTGTACTGCAAGGTATCGCTAACCAATCAACCTCGCCACGGTAAACACTGCCCTGACTAACCGGGCTACACGCCCTTCCCTCAATATCGCACTCATAGAGCTGCACGTCATAGAAAAGCCTGGGGATTACGATAAACCTTGGAACCTGTGAGGTAGCTTGCGAAGTAAGTTGTGGAGTTGAGTCAGCCTGTAAAGCAGGCTGTTGAATAAGGCTCTTAAGTTAATTATTAAATGCAATGCATTGTCCCTAACCTCATACCTATTCAAATACTCAGCCTCGATTTGAACAGCAGGCACAACCACTACAAAGCCGTAACTTAATAAATTTTGTTAAACATTGGGATTGAGGTGATGCAAGCCTTAATGCATACCTTATGTACGCTACCTAACGCCACCGGTGCGGTGGCGTGTGAATGCGTTGGGTTGATTCCGTAAGGTGCGACCTCATACATAGACCCAGCAATTCGCCCAACCC
>Ga0081473_134218_pt1 | contig 18405 bp, 19 predicted proteins | sample CisSprmetagenome_FD_70977 | JGI IMG/M metagenome (GOLD analysis project Ga0081473, IMG submission 70977) | Hypoxic/sulfidic aquatic microbial communities from Cistern Spring, Yellowstone National Park, USA v2 (version 2) | ecosystem: Environmental > Aquatic > Thermal springs > Hot (42-90C) >...
TCAATCATGGTGCTTAAACTAAATGAAACCAGGGCAATTGTGTGAACCAAGCCCCAACTGGACTCCTCAATCACCGAGGACACAAAAATTAGGATAATTATCCTATTTAAAAGCTTTACCTGAACATTAAACAACAATACCTAACACCACCACGTTCAATAATCACTTGAGCTTATCATCATGGCTAACCTATATGGTGTTAGGTAGAATAATCTGAAGAAAATATCACCTAACACCTTAGCTGATAGCCCCTTAAGACAATACATTGCACTAAGCAAATGAGCATGGGGTCTAAAGTGTTAGGTAGAATAACCTGAAGGTTATTATACCTAACACCACACAACTAATAGGTGTTAGGTAGTAAAATCTACAGAAAGTATAGCCTAACACTCCTCATGGCTGGCATTATCAAGTGTTGAGTGGGTTATTCATTAGTAATTAAGGTAAGGTAGGTGATGCTCATATGTTTAATATAAATGTTGTAGATATGTTGGTGTTAGGTGGTGTTTTCTTTAGATTATTCTACCTAACACCATATTTCGATCACTTAACAATACCGGCGTTGAGTGGTTACAACTGAAAGTCTTGTCCTTTAGGGTGAGGTGTGGGGAGGGTTGTTGCAGTGAGATAGAGAACCCCGCGCCTGTGCTGTTGGGGGAGGTCAGTTATCTTTATGCCCGTGTTAGTAGGTTATTAGTTGGATAGGCTTTGCTATGCTTTTAAAGGTGTAGTTAGTTTAGGTGTTATGGTTAAGTATGATGCTGTGGTTATTGGTGCTGGTCATAATGGGTTGGTGGCGGCTAATTACCTAGCCTCAAGTGGCCTTAGGGTCCTTGTGGTTGAGAGGAGGGGTGTGGTGGGTGGTTTGGCGGCCAGTGAGGAGCTTAGGCCAGGTTTTAAAATGCCCACGGGCGCCTATGTGTTGAGCCTATTTAAGGGTAGGTTGATTAGGGAGCTTGGTTTAGATAAACTGGGCCTTAGGGTCTACCTGAAGGAGCCGGGCCTATTCCTACCCTTCCCAAACGGTGGGAGCATAATGATTTGGCCTGATGAGGGTAGGACGGTTAAGGAGGTTGAACGCTACTCCAAGTTAGACTCCCTAAACTACCCAAGGTGGGTTTCCTTCTGGGGTGCCTTCGCATCGCTCATAGACCCGCTCCTTTACCTACCGCCCCCAAGCCTAGAGGAGCTTATTGACGAGGTTAGGAGGCTAGCCCCCTTAATGGGGGTCTTGAGGGGTAGGGCTGAGGCCTTCATTGAGGAGTTTGCGTATGCCTTAACAACAAGCGCCGCTAGGATGCTTAACGATTACTTCGAGTCGGAGGAGCTTAAGGCTGCCTTAGTTGAGGATGGGGTTGTGGGCACCTTCGCCGGCCCATACACACCGGGTACAGCCTACGTGCTGGCCCACCACGTCATGGGTGAGGTTAACGGTGTTAAGGGGGCCTGGGGTTACGTTGAGGGTGGCTTAGGTAGGTTGAGTGAGCTTTTGGCTGAGAGGGCGAGGGGCCTTGGGGTTGATGTACTGCTTAACGTTGGTGTTAGAAGGATACTGGTTAAGGATGGTTCAGTTACGGGGGTTGAGTTAACGGATGGTAGGGTTGTTGAGGCTAGGGTCGTTTTATCAAGCGCAGATGTTAAAACCACCATGCTTAACCTCCTAGACCCAGACATACTGAGTGGGGATGTTAGGAGGAGGATAAGTAACATTAGGTCGATTGGGGTTTCGGCTAAGGTGATCGGTGTTCTTAAGGAGCTACCTAAGTATAGCGTCAAGGATGCGGACCCCATGATTGGGCATAGGGCCTCCGCATTAATAATGCCGAGTGTTGACTACGTTGAGAGGGCTTACCGTGACGCCCTCTCGGGTTCCTTCAGCAGGGAACCGTGGATATCGATAAACATACCCACGGTCTACGACCAGTCAATAGCTGCGCCGGGCTACCACGTATTCTCAATGTTCATCCAATACGCCCCTAGGACACTTAAGTGGGGGCCTGAGGATAAGGCTAGGCTTAGGGAGGTTGTTTATGAGACTGTTGAGCAGTACATGCCCGGCTTTAGGGATAGGGTTATCTTCGACCACGTGTTAACACCGCTGGATTACGAGGTTGATTACGGTACAGTTGGGGGTAACATATTCCACGTAGACATGACCCTTGATCAAATATTCACGAATAGGCCAATGCCAGGTATGTCAAGGTACTCAACGCCGATTAAGGGGCTTTACCTATGTGGGTCGGATGCCCATCCAGGGGGTGGGGTTACAGGTGCCCCTGGGCGTAATGCGGCATTAACAGTGCTTGAGGATCTTGGGTTAGTTAAGCGTAGCAGGGTGCTTAACCTACTTGACTTATTAACAATGGCCATTAAGCTGCTTAGAACATGAAGGCTTGGATTACTGGTTTAAAATGGCTTACCTAACGGGCTTCTGCTTCTTACCGAGCAATATAGCCTTAAGGCTGACGCCGTTAACCTTAGTAACCTTAAACCTAACGCCAGGCAGGTCACCGTATGCCCTACCCTCTGACCCACCTATCCTCTCAATTACCACCTCATCATGCTCATTAATCACGTTCAAACCACCATCCCAAGGCACGAAGGCGGTGACAACCTTACCATTCTTAGTTAACTGAACCCTAACGCAGTTACCCGTGACGAAGCCGTTGGCTATGAAGTTGTGGTGCTCGCTCTCTGTTGTAACATCCCACAGCTTATCATTCCACTCCACGGGTCTCACCTCGGAGACTACATCCCAGACAAACCCTGAATCACCTAACCCTAACGTAGCTTCGTTAACCCACCTGTTGAAGGGTACGCCCTTAACACCCCTACGTAGGTACTCGTAGGCTAATACAGCCAGGTAATCACCACTCCTATTGTATGCATAGCCTATCCTCCCGAATAATCTCATTAGGTTCTCAGCATCATTACGTATGGATATTCCCAGCCTAATGACGCTAACGCCATCCTCCTCTGTTATGCCAGGGTAACTAAACACCGATGCCTCCACCCCGAATTCGGAGAGCAGTGCCTTAATGTCGTTTAGGAATGCCTCGCCCTGCCTCGCTAGGTGCATAGCCTTACGGATGATTAACGTTGGTGGTTCGAACGCATCCCCATCACCATTAACCTCAGGCTTACTTAACGCCCCACCTAGGTAGGCGGCTAGGAACTCCACCTTAACGTCTAGGGGTGCTTCCATTACCCAGCCAGGTACCCTGAAGCCTTGAGTAACCTTATCACCCACGGGTACGCCTAACGCCTTAAGGAGTGTGAATAATACCGTTGAATCTACGATTATTACGTAGGACTTACCCCTAATTACCTGGGTTAAGCCATTGCCCAGTGTAATGGAACCTTCCCCATATTCACCGACCTTTAAAACCCTGAAGCCGAGTTCAACCAGGTCATGGGCCACCTCCTCTAGGTCCTCAAGTTCACCATCAAATATAACCCTACCCTCATTTTCACTGTAACTTAAGGATCCACTGCTAAGTAGGCGTCCAACAAGCCTGGCGATTCTGTGAATATTCTTATTACTGTATTTAAGTGGCATTAGCTCAAGTTCCCTAAGCCTGTCTACCACCTCGTTAACATTGGAGTTGGGGGGTACGGCTTTCTTAACATCCTCCTCGGTTAATATGACCCTATTGTCGTTAAGTGATGCTGCATCAATAGGCTCCCTGGGGTATACAACAACGTAGTCGCCGGGTTTAACATCCTTAAGCGGAATGATGCCCCTACCCGTGTATATTGGGTGATCCCCACTGGCGATCAGCCTCCTACCATAAGTGGTCCTTAATTCGTAGACCCCATCCTCCTTAAATTCCTCAGGCTCTATATGGAAGAAATCCACTAACCCAGTCTCCTCAATGGATTTACCATCCCTATTAAGGTGGATTATGGTTACGTCACGCCAATGGCCACTCAGGTTTATGATCCTGGTTGCAACCCTGGGCGTCAGGTTAATCAGCGTGTCCGGGGTTACGCACTTCCTGACTGCGGCGTTTGGCTTCCTAGCCTCAACGCCAACCTTCTCAAGAACTATGCCCCTTGCCATCGGGGCACCCTCCAGTGGGTCGTACTTCTCCGAGAACTTTAGAGCCCTCCTCTTATAGTGTATGTCACTCCACCTAAAGCGCTGCCTCTTCCTCTCTAGCTTCCTGGCTGCATATAGCCCTAGTGGGCTCTTTTTACCGCTCACAATGGGGCCCTTGGGTTAGCCTTAATAAGCGTTATGGTATCTTAACGTTGTCTATGTCGAAGTACCTCTTGGCCAGTAGTATGGCTCTCTTCAGGTTCTTGTGGTATTTACCTAGGGCTATGCCCTTCTCCCCCTCCTCAACCCTGACCACGGCCACCTTACCGTTATTGGGTAGTTTGTTTATTGAGACGTTAAGCACCTTAGCCGGGTAGAGCGCATTCCTAAGCAGCTCCTCCGGGTCGTCTCCGTATTCCACTATCTCGACATCCTTACCCAGTAGGTTCCTCAGCTTCTTAACGTTGATGCCACCCTTCCCAACTGCGAGCGGCGCGAAGTTCTTGTCAACTATGAATATGACCCTGTTGAACTCGGGGTCGTATATGGCATCCCTGGGTGTTATGCCCGTTACGCTCTCAAAGAGTGCCGCGTACCTTAACTCCTCGTCTGTGAGTATTATTCGACCCCTACTTCTGGACATTTGGACCACCGGCAATTGACAGTATGTTACTCTCCCCTGGGTCAATCACAGTAACCACAGCCACCTTATGGCTCCTCCTTAAAGCACCACCTAGCTCCCAACTAGTCCCCGCATACGTCACCACTGGCACTTGAGCCAGCTTGGCGTACCTCTCAACGTCCTGCCTAATGCTTGGTGGCGCATTGGCGGCTATTATTACCAGTTTAGCATCCCCATTTAGTATCGCCTTTATTGATTGCCTGGTGCCCATGGTTAATCTGCCTGTATTGGCTACAACTTGCAGTTCTCTCGCTATATCTATCATTCACCTCCACAATCCCTTGGATTTTTATAAATCTTTCGCCCACATGAGCTGATGCCCTTAACCGACTGAAATTAACATGCCTCCCTTAACATCCCCCTCAGGATTCAGCCACCTCTATGGATAGTCATCACGGCGAGGCGTATGGCCGGCTACGGGGTGATCAATGAATGGCAAGTCTCACCCTTTTAGGGTGGGGTTGTCCCGCTTCGTGGGTTTTTGGGTGGTATGTTTATTAACCCTGGCTTCGTTATTTGTTTGTGCCCTCCCTCGGTGAATTAGTTAGGGGGTTGTGGGGGCCGGCGCCGACTTCAGCCGGGATGCCGGGGGAGGGTGTCTACGAGGTTGAATTCACTAATGTGAGGACGAATGTTGTTAGGCTCCTGCCGAACGGTGCTCAGGAGGGGAGGCTTAGGAGGCTTGCTGATGCCTGTGCGAGGCTGTAGAATGAGGTTAATTACGAGAGGAGGAGGCAGTTCTTTCAACAGCATCTAGTTGACTTTAAATCAACATGGGACAAATACTACGAGAAATATAAGAAGATACTTGGTGTTAATGCTTAAGCCGTAATGCAGAAGAGTAATGAGGCTTGGAACTCCTTCTTCTCACTCCTCAAGCTGAAGAAGGAGAACAAACTTCCACCTTTCATGAATCACGTTTCTCCACCTGGCTACTGGAAGGATGAGGCGACTAAGCAGAGGAGGCTGATACTTCTTGTTAGGCAGGATAGGTATGTAGTGGATGTTGAGAGTAAGGTGCTAATCCTAAAGGACTTTGGCATGGAGGTAAGATTTGTTGGTAGGCTTAGGTGGTTTGGTAAGCAAGGCAGGTTGGAGATAATTTATGACGATACTAAGAATGCTTGGTACGCATGCATACCTGTTGAGGTTGGTGTTGAGGAGGCGAGGACTGGAAGGAAAAGCAAACACATTGTGAGAGGAGAGAGAAAGTCCATTCAAGTTGAATCGCCTAAGGGGAGTAAGGTTGCATCAATTGACTTAGGCATTAACAACCTGGCAAGCGTGGTTGTGAGTGACGGCACTTGGTTGCTTTATAAAGGCGTTAGGGCTAAGGAGGATTACTTCTACTTCATGAAGAGGATAACTGAGGTACAGTCCTTGAGGGACACACTCAAGGACAAGCTTCTTAATGACGCTATTGATGAGCTGAACCACGAGGTGAGGAGACTGTATGGGAAGTTGAAGAGGAGGCTACTCCACCTATACAGGAACCTTGCAAACCACCTAGTCAAGACGCTTCATGAACTAGGTGTATCAACCATCTATTTAGGCTACCCACTCAACATTGCGCAAGATAAGGGTAGTAAGTTCACTGTGAACATGTGGAGTTACAGAAAACTCATGGAAGCCATTGAGTTAAAAGCCCAAGAGTACGGCATTAAGGTGTATGAGGTTGTTGAGTATAATACATCCAAGTACTGCGCCTACCACAACGTCGAAGTAAAGAGGCAACCAAGAGGAGTAGCCCACTGCCCAAAGGGGCATAAACTGCATAGCGACCTAAACGGGGCATTAAACATAATGAAGAAGGCAGTGGGTAGCATACCCTTGGCTATCAAAAAGCCCCTATCATTCATCGTAAACCACAACAAAGTAGCCCCCACAAAGGGGAGGTAACCCCTGAGACCTCGGGAAACCCTCGCCCCTAAAAGGGCGGGGAGGAGGTCAGCCTGCCTTATGGGCTTCATCACCGTCTTTAATAGTTTTTAATTGCTTAATCCTCTTCTTCAATTCCCTTAGACACGTTCTGCAGCATAAGTAGTATACCCTCCTCCCCCTCCTGTAGATTATGGGCTGCCCATTTATGGGTCCACCGCAGTAGTCGCAGATTAGCCTTGGGATGACTGGCTCATTGCTATACCCAGGGCCTAGGGTAATGTAAACCGCCTCCCTATCCCTAATTCCACTAATAGCCTCAACTAACTCATTGAAGTCCCGCGCCTTAACCACAACCATGAACCTGCCGTCGACTAATCTATGGCACTCACCCTGATGCGGCCTCCTAGTGACCACGAAGGCTATTGGGTAACCCCCAGGCACCTCAACAGTGAACCTAACTCCCTTAGCCCTCAGGGACTTCACAAGCCTCGAGGCGGTGGCCTTACTAACCCCAAGTCCACTGGCCAGCTCTGAAACACTAATCCTAGAATCCTCACTGAGCAGTGTTAAAGCTCTTCTCTCTAGATCCGTGAATTTCTGAAAATTCGTTTCACTATTCACAACCCCTACTAAACAATCTCTCTAAATAACTTTTACCCAGCTGCCGTGTCAGTTTAAAGTATGGCCACTCACATTGACCCAGTATGCGGTATGGAGGTTGGCGAGGATACTGCGTTTAAGACATTGTACAAGGGTAAGGTTTACTACTTCTGTTCACGCCAATGTAAGGAGGCCTTCGATAAGGACCCTGAGAGGTACCTTAAGGGAGGGCCTAGGGGTATGCCGCACCACTAGGTGGCTGAATGATGAATTTGCCGGATGTTAAAGTGAACCTAAGCTTCGGGGGAGGGGTTAGGAGGATTACATTTAAGATAATTGGTATGCATTGCGCCACCTGCAGCTTAACGGTTCAAAGGACTCTTCTATCAGTACCAGGGGTACTGGCAGCTGACGTCAGCCTGGCCGCTGATGAGGCCGTGGTTGTGGTTGACCCAGGCAGGGTGAGGTACATTGACCTGGTTAAGGCTATTGAGAGGGCCGGCTATGACATATATAGGGAGGAGGCTACGCTAGGTATGACCCCCTTCCCGCCTCGGGAAGGCGGGTTTCACTGTGGGGGTCTCGTCCGTTACTCCCTCTGCGGGGTTAGTGGTTTCGTTCTCGGGGTGGTGGTAAGGGTGGGGTATCGCCCCACCGGCTCATCTAACGTAGGGAAACCCCCTCTCGGGGGCACCACCCCAAGCACCAAACATCCCAACAAAACTGAAGCTTATAAACCTACCGCAATGAAACCCACACAGCAGAACAACCCCGCCCTAAAGGGCAAGGCTTGCCATGCGATGTCAAGGTTGGACCCAGTGACCTTGATATTGATAGGAGGGCAGCGGAGGCGGATCTGAGGGACCTTAGGGATAGGCTCCTCACCTCCGCACCATTAACCGCAGCCATAATGATCATTGTTTGGCTCCTCCAGCCAAGGGGCCTACTACCCCTTAACGTAACTCTCTGGCTTGGCCTAGCCCTAGCCACAGTGGTTCAATTTTACCCAGGGTGGAGGTTCATAAAGGGGGCTGTTAGGGCTTTCAGGAACTCCACGGCAAACATGGATACCCTGGTGGCCCTAGGCACATTAACGGCATACGCCTATAGCCTACTCTACGCCCTTCACCTAGTAGGTGGCGAACCATTCCTAGACTCAGGGCCAGCCGTGATAACCCTAATACTGCTTGGCAGGTGGCTTGAGGCTAAGGTTAGGTTGAGGGCATCCTCCGGGGTTAGGGAATTAGCAAAGTTAGTGCCAAGTAGGGCCAGGGTTATTGCAGATGGCGATGAGGTGATTATGGGTATTGGCGAAGTTAAGCCCGGCCACAGGGTCATGGTTAAGGCTGGGGAAGGCATACCCGTCGATGGTATTGTTGATGAGGGCAGCGGGTACGTTGATGAATCAGCCATGACAGGTGAACCAGCACCAAGGCTAAGGAAACCCGGTGATGTGGTGCTGGCGGGTACTAGGCTACTCAACGGTTACCTTGTCATTAGGGCTACTAGGGTAGGTGAATTCAGCCTAATAGCCCAGGTTGCCAGGCTTGCCAAGGAGGCCCAGGCGGCTAGGTTACCCATACAGTCCATGGTAGATAAGGTGTCCGCCTACTTCACCTGGGTTATAATAGGCGTAGCCGTAGCCACATTAGCCGCATGGCTAAGCCTCAAGGCACCCCTATACGTGGCTGTGCTTCACATGGCCTCGGTACTGGTCGTAGCCTGCCCCTGCGCCCTTGGCTTAGCCACACCAATGTCAATAATGGTTGGCGTGGATAGGGCCACACAGGAGGGGGTACTGGTGAGGAATGGTGAGGCCCTTGAGAAGCTGAGCAAGATTAGGGTTATGGCCTTTGATAAAACTGGGACGTTAACTGAGGGTAACCCCAGGGTTGTTAAGGCCTTCATTAATGACGATGCCCTAGCCCTTGCGGCATCCGCCGAATACCCATCGAACCACCCCATAGCCAGGGCTGTGGTGCAGTACGCTGAATCTCTAAAGGTTAAGGCTACCAAGGTTGAGGAGTTTAATCAACTAGAGGGAATGGGGGTAGTGGCGGTGGTTAACGGGAGGAACGTGGGTGTGGGCAATGCGAAGCTGGTTGAGGGCATGGAGGCTAAACTCAGCCCTAGGGAGGAGCAGTTGGCCAGAGATATTGAGGCGGAGGGTTATACACCAATATTCGTGGTCATAGATGGGGAGGTTAAGGGGGTATTAGCCATAGGCGACCCACCAAGGGCGGAAGCCACCGAGGTGGTTAATGAGGTTAGGAGGCTTGGGTTGCACATCTCATTGCTAACCGGCGACTCCGAGGGTTCAGCCTTAGGTGCGGCCAAGGCACTCGGTATCGGTGAAGTCCACGCCAACCTAATGCCCGATGACAAGGCTAGGGTGGTTAGGGAGCTTAAGGCCAAGTACGGGGCAGTGGCCATGGTCGGCGATGGCATTAACGATGCCATGGCCCTTAACGAAGCTGACGTGGGGGTAGCCATGGGTACTGGCAGTGATATAGCTAAGGAGGCCGGTGACGTGATTCTCGTGTCTGGAAGGCTTAGGTCTATCCTAACCCTACTGAGGTTATCGAAACTGGTGGTTAATAATATTAAGTTTAACATAGCCTACGCCTTCGCCTACAACCTAATCCTAGTACCCGTGGCGGTTGGCCTAATACCGGGCCTAACCCTAAGGCCTGAACTAGCCGGCTTAGCCATGGCCCTAAGTAGCCTAACGGTAACGATGAACGCCTACTCCATCAAACTCCGTAGGGTTTAGTTAAACCAACTAGGCACCGCTTAAATGGGCCTCAGCCTCCTTAACTATCCTATCTAAGGCGTGCTCAGCGCCCTCCCTGAAGTGGTTAATAACCCAACCCTTAACCGGGGTTAGCAGCGGGTGCAGCTTAATGTCCCACTCACTGACCAACTCACCATCGCCAACCCGAACCCTGTGAAGGCCCTTAAATGGCCCCTTCACAAAGTTAAATGCCACGCCATCATCGGTGAGCCTAACGTACGCCTCACCATGGTTCAACGGCCCATTGAAGGCGAACTTAACCTGTACGTGAAACACATCACCGCTGCTATCGATTATCCTAACCTCCCTATGCCCATGCCAGTACTTGGGGTAATCCTCAATCCTGCGTATTATGCTTAGGAGTAGGCCCCTGGGTACCCTCACCTCCCTCCTAACCACGAAACTAACCATAACCAGGCCGCTGCCCCGGCTTAATAACCCGTTTCCACCTGTTACTGCCCTTAAATAACCCACTATCCCTCATTAGCTACCTTCAGGTTAAGGTAGCTTGACCTAAGCCTCTTAACAAGGTTCATCAGTACTAAACCCCTGAAAACCTCCATGTAAGCCTCGGCTGGTTCAGCATAGTGAAGTTTTAAGCCGTACTTACCCGCCATCTCCTTAACATTCCTAGTGCATAGCGTCCTCAATGGGCATGTTGAGCAGTAGTCCCTGGTCTCAGTACCACTGAAGATGACTAGGCCGTGTATTGGGTCTATGAAGGCACCCTTAGTTGGTTCTAGCCTTATCAATAGGGTGTCGTTCGACTCCTCAACCTCAGCCACCACGTATATTGAAGCCGAGAATGAGTAGCCGCTGGGGCCCTTGGTTAACCAGCCATTTTTAACAAGCGCCCTTAGGTGTCTTGATAATTGACCCCTCGGCGCCTGGGTTTCCTTCAATAGTTCACTAAACCTATTAACACCCCTAGCCACTGATGAAATTACCCTTAGATTTATGTCATCGAACACTACATTGAAGCTCCTTTCACTCATCACAACGTATGAACCCTCCTCAATACTCGCCGCTAACCTACCTGGCAATACCACAAGGCCAGGTTTAACCTCAGCCACCTTAACCCGTCAATAACCTACTTATTAAGCCTTAGTGGATTACTAAACCTCGCTTGCACCACATTAAAGACATCATGTTAACCGCCATTTCGTAAAATAAGAGGTTTCACCCATGGAGAGGTTTGAGGCCTCAGTCATTAGGTCAGCGACCGTTGGGGAGCCACTACTGTGAGGAGGCCCAGGAAGACCACCAAGAAAGAGACGGCGGAGGCACCAAGCCTCCACCGGAAGTAAAGAAATATAAACCACCACCTCCGGAGAGACGGTACTATGCAGAGTACCCAGGAGGTTAAGCCAAGTGGCGAGGTTGGTAGGGTGATTGTGGCTGCGGTTAGGATTAGGGGGCTGGTTGACGTAAGCCCTGATGTGGAGCATACTTTAGATCTACTTAGGTTGAGGAGGAAGTTCACATGCAGTGTATACCCGTTGACCGACTCCATCAAGGGTATGCTTAAGGCGGCTGAGGGCTGGTTAACGTGGGGTGAGGTTAGTAGGGAAACCTTGATTCAACTACTCAGGAGGAGGGGTAGGCTGGTGGGTGACTTACCGTTGACCGACGACTACGTGAAGAAGTATGGCTGGGGTAACGTGGAGGAGCTTGTGGACGCGTACATTAGGGGTGAGGTTAAGAGCCTATGGTGTAGGAAGGGGGAGAAGCCAGGCATGGTTAACGGTAAGGCAAGTTGCATACCGGGCTTAAAGCCGTACTTCAGGCTTCACCCACCTAAGGGCGGCTTTAAGGGCAGCATAAAGAAGCCATACAACGCCGATGGTGAATTAGGCTACAGGGGCTCCGCCATAAACGACCTAATAATGAGGATGATTTAACCATTAGTCAAATGACCCCTAAACCTCTTAACCACTAGGCCAGGGGCCTTAACCTCCCTAAACCCCTTAACCCTAATAATGGGGCCCCTAGGCGCATAGGTTAAACCATCTATGAAGCTGACCTCGCAACAGCCATCCTTAATTGGTCTCACGTACATTATGCATTCAAACCCCCTATAATCGCTTACATCACCATAGAAGAGCTGTACATTGAAAACCTCAGATAGGACTAGGGATAGTTGAATATTGGGTTTAGACACTATAACCATGCTTGACGGCTTACCTAAGATGGGTCTCGATATGAGCATGTCGCTGAGCAGCTTAACTCCACTTAAACTAATTACGTAGGGTAGCTTAACCAAGGAGTCCACCTTAACCTTATAAATATCCATTGATGATGGGTTACCATGGAAGGTCTTGAAAAGCACGATGTAGCCTGCACCAAGGCTAAGTGCCAAGGTGGCTAAACTAGTTAAACTACCCCTACCCCTATTAACCTTAATCGCACCTGGTATGGCCAACTCAAGCTCATTAATGAACTGCCTAAGCCTAATCGACGCATCCCTAGACGTAGTCAGCAGAACAACCATTCAACGTAAAATTAAATGGGGAATTCTTAAACCTTACCCAAGCTAAGTTCTTCACAGCTTCATTGGCATTAGCGTGGTTCTTGGACCTCAGTCGAGGATTACTTTCTTCTACTAAACTAAGTCTTGCTGCTGATTATTAGTCTCACTGGTAATTCACCGTATTGAATATCACTAAGAACATAACAACATTCCTGGTATTAATAATAGGCCTTGCAATACTAATGGCATTATGCAAGTACAAGTGAATAAATAATACTTAATTACATGAAGTTCATGCACCATGAGACTGGCATTTACGCTCAACTGTTTTCATATTTGCCGTTGGTATTACTGTAATGATTTTATAGTGATTATTTCTAATAGTAAATATTATAATTACAATTATATTTATGCATTTCTGCAATTGTTTACATAAATATAGCTTATCATTATTTTTCCTATCATATATGCCATTGCATGCATATTTATTTATAATTTCTAGAATTTCATGCTCGAAATCATATTGACAAATACCACTATTTCGTAATTCGTATATCCGAAGTCTTAACCTCTCAATTGCGTGGTAAGTAAACTCGCAGGTTATATACGTATCACCAAAATGCTGTCCAATTAAGCATTATACATGGGGAACCGAATTGATCCCTATAGTCCGGATACACCGAAATATTAGTAGGCTTTATGATTATGCTCATAGTGCCTTCAGTGCTGAGTCTCAATGTTAATGACCCATCCTTAACTACGTTAACTTCCTTAATACCCGCGGGTCTAGCGTTAAACATTGTGGGTGTACAGAGGGGCCCAGGTCTTGGTTTATTAGTTCTTGTTGATACAATGACGTTAACCCATACTGAATATTTATTATTTACCTTCATTACCTTGAGGATCACTGGGTAACCTATTATGGTTAATTCCTCATCGTCAGTAACAACCCTCATTACCAATGGGTTCCATGAAACCACCTCGTAGTCAACATCAACGTAATCGTGCATTCACGCTACACCTTAATTTTTCGTATAAACTTCGCTAAATCCTCATCCTCAGGTTCAATACTTATATAGGCTACCTTATCATTTTCATCAACACCAACGGTCACGAATGCCATGCCCTCCTCAGACCTCTTGGGCATTCTATCACCAGCCCTTATAAGTATGTTACCGAACTCATGATCAACCTCAATAATGATGTTAAAACCAAACCCTGGCACAAGCCCAGACACCGACGTACCACTTATGTTCCCGATGGAGTAAGACGTAATACCCGGATATGATACGCTTTCCATTAATAATACTTAAACTTAACGAAGCTTTAAGTTTATCTGCGGGTGCTAGTAACGAGGGTAAGTCTCGTCCTTTAAGGTTGGGTTACCTCACTATGTGGGTTTATGTACTAACTATGCCCTACCTGTTTAACCAGCTGTAGTAACCCCATAAAAGGGTCAATGCCAGGTCAGGAGCGTGCGCATCGGCTTACTTGGTCGCATTAAGGGGATTATAAGTGATTAAAGCGGCAAATGAATAGTACGTAAACGCGTTAGAGGCGGAAGGCTCTAAAAATGCTGAGGCTTAACCAACGCCAATGGGTAAGGATAAGTTGACCCTCTGGGAAGCCACTGCAGTTGACCTGGGTAACATTATCGGTGCGGGCAATCCTCATCCTCAGGTTCAATCATCTTTCATCTTAATTTTAATACCCAGTACATGGGTACCTTATCCCTAGGTGCTTTGAATCCGCAGTTTTCACAAATCATGATTCCGCCTGGTAGTTGAGTTAACCCGAGGAAGGTGCGGACGCCCAGCCCCGTGGGCAAACTGACCAATGATGCCCCAAGAATGGGGCAAAGACCCGACAAAGATGAAGGAGATTAGGGTCACTGGGATGCGGGGAAACGGGGCATAGGAACAGTAATTTAACCCATTTTCATCAACGACCAACCGTAATCAAGCCGCCGCGCCTCCCCTTAACTAGGTTAAACTCCTTGTGGAGTTCCTAGGAAGGAAAGTTTTATATATCCTAACTGAATGAGGGGGGTGATGCGGATACCGTTCTGCGAGTTTTGCGTGAAGACGCGGCTGTTTTGCAGCAAGTGCCAGTCGCTGCTCAACAGTGGTCAGTATGAAATGTACGACGTTGACGTCATAGATGCTATACTTAAGCTAACTGACGAGGATCAGAAGCTGAAGAGCATGCTGAGTGACGTTGAGTATTATAAATCCTATGACGTGGGTAACACCTACTTCATAGCGCTTAAGGGCATTAGGCGAGTGCCGATAAACATAGTTAGGTCGCTTGAGGATAAGTTAACCGAGATCCTCAACAGGAGGGTTAAGATAATTGAGTACACGGCTAACATTAACGAACTGGTCACGCAAATAGCCTACCCAGCCAAGCCCACGGTGGCCACAACCTGGCTACCTGATGGAACCAATGAAACCGAGGTTAGGATAATGAAGAGGGATGCCAGGAGGCTTAAGCTTAAGCCAACTGACATGGCTAAGCTATTGAGCGCGATAACTAACAGGAGCGTTAAGGTTAAGGTAATTAGCCGCGATCAGTTAAACACAGCATAAGGGGGAGTTAGGGTTAGGGATTGGGGGATGGTATAACCTACGTGTTTTACTTTATGTTCTTAATAGCGTTAAACACCTCACCCCTCACCAACCCCTCAGCCTCCTCGGTTACCCTACTCCACCTGGCTAACCTAGCCTCATAGGTGTTCATGATGAAGGAGGCCTTGGTTGGTATATAACCCACGTAGTCGTTGACGTAACCAGCCACCATGGTTACCCTAAACCCTAGTTCAACCGCCCTACTCTTAATGGCTAGGCCAGTTTCAACGAAGGGTTCGCCTGGTATCGCCACCAGCAGTAGGTCACCGAGCCTTAGCAGCGTGGCCTCAGTATCAATGTTTGCTTCACTTACCTTAGACACAGCATATTCCTCATCACTGTACATTAACCTTAAGTAGTCTTCATCAGCCCATATGGACTCCGCGGGTTCGTTGGGCAACCCACCCTTACCCATGACCCTCTTAAGCGCCTCCTCATACCTAGCCCTAGCCAACTCCCCATCAACAACCCTGGCAGGTAGCCTAAGCCCAATGTTAACCACGTCCATGGTGTGCCCAATTGGCCTAAGTGAACCAAGCACATTAACCACCACTGATGCTAAGGATTCACCCAGGTAACCCATGTAACCCCTCCCCTTCCTAACTGGGTCTATGTCACCAGTGGCCCCGGTTATGAAAATTGACTCAACCCCACGCCCTAGTAGTGATTCATACACGACGCCTGGGTAATCCGCCGAGAAGCCCAGGTCCGTGTTGCAGACTGGGTGGCATGCGTAGTTGAGTAGTGCAATTCTACGGTTCCCTATTTTAACCACCAGTATTGGTAACTCCTCATCAACCAAACCCCCCTTAAAAGACCTGTTGAAGCATAAACCCCCAGCTTCACCAATACCTACGGCCACCTCAGCCTTCCCGGTGCCGTTGAGTTCGCGTGCAGCTTCACTGACCTTACCCACAACACCACTGAACCACTCATCATATAGTCTCCTCTCCCCCTCGCTGTAGGGGAGTGTGTTGGGCCACATGGGTATGATCGTCTCCGGTGCCGAGTGCGTGTGCGTTGAGGCGACGATTACATTGCCCCTTTCAACGCCTGTTGCCTTACTCACGGCTTCCCTTATCATTAATGCGTCCTGCCTGTATAACCCAAGTAGGTCGAGTTGAACTATAACCACCTCGGCATCGGCCGTGGTTAACATGAGTAACCTGGCGTATAGGTCATCGTGAATCTCCCTGGCTGGCTTACCAAGCCTATGCGCATAACCCCCCAGCCTAAGCCCGAGGGGTGGCGTTACCTTGACCTTAGTGTACGATGCCTCAATGGCCATATCCACCGCCCACCATTAGCCTAACGTCATCTATAGTCAATTCCCTTAATTCCCCAAACCCCACACACTCACCCCTAACCCACTCATCAACGTACTTGGAGGTGAATTCATCATCCCTCAGGTGTGGGTACGATGCATAAACCCTGTTTATCTCTTCTAATTGACCTGGGGATAGGTCCTCCCCAGGGTTAAGGGTCCACCTACCCCTAAGTAGACCACTCCTCCTAAGAACCTCGTTAATCCCCGGTATAACCCCCCTGAAGTTATTCACCACATCGAACACGGCCCCATTGGCGTCAGTGACCTGGGCACCTAGGGTTAGTAGCTCAGGTGGTATTTGGCGCCTGGAGTCCGCTATTGACTTAACCAGCCTGAAGATCTCCATCGATCTCTTAGTCCAGAAGGCCCAGTGGCCCAGTAACCCACCCACTATCCTAACCTCCCTAACCTCCCCATTACTTGCCGTGAAGCTGAACCTGGTTAACAGGTCTATGATTATGTTGTCGTCGTTGCCCGTGTACAAGGCCACCTCACCTGCCCTACCTGCATCAGCAACCGCCCTGGCGACGTCTATAGTGGCGTACCTGTTGAAGGGGGCAATCTTAATGGCGACTAGGTTCTCAACCTCCTCCACGAGTCTCCTCCAGAAGCTGTAGCCAAGCCTTAACCCACCCACAGCTGGTTGGAGGTAGAAGCCGAAGACAGGTATCTCCCTGGCCACGGCCTTAACGTGCTCAACGATCTTATCCTGGGGCTCACCGATGAACCTATGGAGACTGACTAGGCCGGCATGGTAGCCTAACTTATAGGCTAATTTAGCCTCCTCAACAGCCTGCCTAGTGCCACCCACTATACCGGCGACCTTAACCACTCTACCAACCTTCCTGCCGCACTCATCAATAACCTCGCTCGTCATCCTCAACAATGGCTCATACATACCGTTATCATGAACCTCAAACTGCGTAGTGTGGACACCGATAGCTACACCACCAGCCCCGGAGGCGAGGTAGTACATGGTTAACGCCCTCTGCCTAGCCTCATCAATCCTCCTATCTTCGGTTAAGGCCAATGGATGAGCCACAATGGCCGTGCCCTCCCTTATCAGGTCGTAAACCTCCCTAGGAGGCATGGGTAAGTTAACCATAACCACCGCCACTTGACACGTACCCACGTCCTTTTTAAATGCTTACTACGCTACTTGAGTCCTGGCCACTACCCTTCACTGGCCCCTGCCTCTACCATTACTATTGTTAAGTAAAGTTCATCAATAACCTCCAGTAGCCTGGCCTTAACATACTCATTAACATTAATCTTAAGGCTTAAAGCACCTTCTTACTTAACCACAGTTAGCTACCCGATGAAGTAGATTTAAGGGTTAATAAGGAGATACACCATGCACGTACTTAACGTCATAGAGTTGCATCGAGGTGCCAGTTACGGCAAGGCTGCGTTAATTAACAACAAGGTAATAAACGCTCCTACAGACTTGAGGTGGTGGAACCTTACCTGGGGGTTTGCTGCAGGTTACCAGCCACAAACGTCTGTTGATAGTTCTAGGAGCTATGTAGTATCGGGTTAGCCACTGCTCATGTGGAAAGGTAAATAAACTGGTCTCAAGATGCTAAACTTATGTCTAGTAGGCGTAGGAGGAGTAGTGGTATGCAGCCCCTCATGAGCGCTGGGCTACTTATGTTCAGGGATGTTAAGGAGGTTGAGAAGGTTAAAATACCGCCCACCGTAACCATTCTCATAGGCCTAGCCGTACCAATAGTAATAATACTACTCTACCTACTGGCCCCCATTTAAACGGCGTGGCGGATGCCTATAATGCTTTATAAACTAATCCAGGTGGGTTATGCGTGGAGTGTGATAAAGGTAAGGTTAGTGAATTACTGAGGGAGGTTAATGCAGAGGAGAATGAACCTATTGAAACCTACAGGACCATGATTGAGGAGAATTGTTTCGCCCAGGCTAAGGTGTTTAGGCTGGGGGACAATTACCTGGTTTACATGGTTGAACAC
>Ga0081473_125554_pt1 | contig 18356 bp, 19 predicted proteins | sample CisSprmetagenome_FD_70977 | JGI IMG/M metagenome (GOLD analysis project Ga0081473, IMG submission 70977) | Hypoxic/sulfidic aquatic microbial communities from Cistern Spring, Yellowstone National Park, USA v2 (version 2) | ecosystem: Environmental > Aquatic > Thermal springs > Hot (42-90C) >...
GGTGAGTATGCCGCCAATTGGCCATTGTTTGAGTATATTAGCCAGTTTGAAACCCTAACACCCCTCAGGTCTATGGTTATCAAAGCCACCCCAACGTTAACGCTAACCGAGCCCTCACCCCCTATCACGCTTATCGACCCATTACCAGGGCACCCCATGAATTGGGCATACTGGTCAACCCAACCAGGCAACCCCTGGGCTTGGGCAACCAGTATGTGTGATGATGTAATGATTACTAGAGCCAGTAGTAGTATTTCAATGAACCTCATTAAACAAATGCATGCAACACCGTTTAATAAACTTTACTTAACTGGGCCAGGTTCAGGAATAACCTTAACCATGCCTCACTGTGCGCCAAGCATCCTGGCGACATCGTATATCAGCGATGGCCTCCAGTAAACCATGCCACGCTCCCTAGCAATACCCATCACCCAAACTATAAGGAACACCAAACCCGCTAAGTAACCCAGTATCCTAACTAGCATTAGCAGAGGCCATATAGGCGCCACAATCATTGAAAGTACAATAAGCACAATATCCGTCACTATGATCACTAGGCCAAAGGCCAGGCTAAGGTAGGACCAGTGCTTAACATAGTTGGAGTTAGGCCTCATTATCAGGCCTATTACCCCACCAGCCAGTGGTATAACCCAGGCTATCAATCCCCAATTCAACTCATCATCAGTAACCTGAGACATGGATTAACATAAAGACCCGCATTTATAAATATTGTGGCTTGCATTTACCCACAGAGAGCCCCTAACCCAAGCACCATTCAGGGCACCGCTTAACTGCTCATTGCAGTTTGGGCTGTCAGAGTCGTGGTAATGTTAATGTTAGTTTTACGTTCCTGTATTATGTGCTTAATTGACCAGTTACCGTGATTTAATGGGGCTAAACAGTTGCCTTGGGTTTTGGAGCGGCAGAGCCGTGATAACATTAATATTATCGCTACCCTACCAGTCCAAAACTCCACAAGCCAATACCCCACCTAACGCAATAAACAACAAAGGGTAGCGGCATCATCAATCCAATAATGCCAGTATTAATATTATCACGACTCTGACAGTCCAAAATTCAACGATCTCCCGGTACCTTTAGATCATGGCATGATTGGTATAGGTTAGGCAATGGTGTTTTAAGTTAAAGCCTGGTAACTAATAAGATATCTCATTAGTGAGGAGTAAGGTAGTGGTGAACAAGATATGGAGAAAGAGGTAACGGGTAAAAGTATGCATAACCCTAAGATTTCAATAGCTAACTTTAACCGGTATATTAAGTCTAAGCTAAGGTGGCTATGAGGTTTTGAAATAGGCGTTTTATTCATGGGGGTTTAGCGTTAAGTTAGGTGATGTTAGCGTTAATTACATCGTTACTTCCAGTTAGCTTGTACGGTGCAATGGAGTTATGGGATGGTGGAAGCTATGGCTACTGAGGTTACTTGAACCGAGGCTAACTGAGGGAAAGCTTCATAGAGAATACCCTGGAGGTAGGCATATTTCCCAGTGGGCTCAGGCCTGTGAATCTCACTGAGATTACAGTATCACTGGGCAAGTCGTACATTGACCTGGGGACATGTTTAACGATGAGTTCCTGGGCTTAATGCTATTCGGTAGTTGGGCCGTGGGGAGCTAGAGAGAATGGTGATGTTAATACGCTAGCCCCCTTCAATAGCCTGATGTAACCTTGACGTTAGGGCAGGGCCTACGTGGTAATCAGGAAGTTTATAAGTTAGCCATTAACTACCTCAGGGGCGAGCGACGCCATCAATAAGGGGTGACTAGAGGGGCGCTGTGGCCAACGACCAGCCCTCTGCTGACAACGCGGCTAAGTCCATAACAGCTGGTACAGGGTGCCAAGTTAGTCACACGACTCCTCAGTTAAACTCAGGAATTAGCAACTAGAATGCCCAGGGGCTATTGTTAAGTGTTACCATGATGCGAGTGTAAGGCATACAAAAGTCATGAATAAAGGGTTAGTGGGGTGAGGAGGTGGGGGAGGGGATGGGAAGTCCGGCTAAGGCTGATGGTAATGAACCCAAGGTCACGCCGACCCCGATGAACCCACCTGTTTAACTATATTTTAAAATTTACTCATGGGATAACTCTTCATCAGTAACTGAGGTTACTTAAAAGGGTGGAGTTAACCAATGTGCTTAAGGGTTGCTCCCCACATTATTAGGGTGTTCCTGTACCAGGTGACTAGGGCATGCTGGTACCCAACTACCATTGGTAGTAGGATGCTGAAGACTATTATGAATAATAATAGCCATGCCCCAATCCTCCCAGTCCTTGAAGGCAGTAGTAGTGTTATTGATATTTGAGACACGATGATACTAAGGGCGCCTGCAATTGAGACACCAATGCTTGAGGCAATACTCATGTAGTAAGCCACAGCGGCAATTAGGATTGCCCCAATTATTATATTTTACTATACCTTTACTATACTATAGAATTCCTCAACAGCCTCCCTCCTTTGGCTTGGCGTTGGTGCAGTGTAATGTTTGATTAGCCCCCATGCTAGTTCAACACCAGCCATGGTAATGCTGAATACCGTATGGGAGGTTGAGTAGGCTTGCAATATTCACGATGGCTTGTGGGTAGGGGTGTTAATTAGCCTGGGTACGACACCCACCATGAAGGTGCCGATGAAGAGTAACTCATCGTTAGTCTTAACCCTAACTCAGTAATGCTCAGGCAGAGTACCCTTCACGGTTTAGCCGCTGGCTAGGTTAATGATAATCGCCAATGTACCTAAGCCCCTTAGGCGTATTAGCGAAGCCGGCATGAGGCTGAATGCCTTAAACGTGCTTAATATCCTTGCGGGTAATCGCCTCCTTCACCCGCCTTACCGACTACCACGCCTACTCATCAATAATGCAACAATCAACACTACCAACACAATCACCACAACCGCAGCCGTAACCCAGGTGGGTAACGCATTATGTGATGGCTTTACACTATTCGTCATGCTTGATGCAGTGGATGTAGTAACTAAGCTAGACGAGACGCTAGCTGAACTAGTCGTAGCGACTATATTACCCGTTATCGCTACGTATAACAAGGCCCAATTAGCATAGTGAGAGATCGCGAGCGCGCCTACACCGAATACGTAGTTGCCGCTGCTTGGTGGTGTGTAGTAGCCGGTTAAATTCAGCGTGAAGCTTGCCTCCCAACCCGTGTGGTTTAGGTCCACAGCAACACCGCTAAGCGTGTTATTGCTTGAGTCATAGGTCACTGTTACATTTATCCAATCACCAGGGTTAGGCTCAAAGTAACCTGTGCCAATACCATCCCAACCGACATAGTTTTTGCCAAGGTTTGGCGATGGGTATGGGCCAACATTCGGGTTATTACCGTTTGGGTTACTCCCAATCCACACGTTCCACTGGCCAGTGGCACCACTTTGTTTATACCAAAACTGCCACAATGGGTTCCACCAAACTACGATGTACGGCGTTGAGCTCTGGAGATTTCCGTAGAGACTTGAGTAGTTGTAGTTAGGGCTTATGCTCCACATTGTTGGTTTTATGAATAGGTATACCCTGAAGCCATCACCAACCAGTGAAGTTCCTTTGGAGTACGTGCCAATCATGGTTATCTTAACCACGCCACTATAGTATTCGCTCCAAAACATGGCACTAGCAGCAACACCTCTGGCTGGGACTAACTCAAGCACCGGCTGGCTACTGGTGATGTTGCCCTGAATCCAGTATTGGCTCGCGTTGTTCAGCCCATAGTACACCGGCCACAACTTTGTTGGTAAACCATAATTGACGCCCTCGTACACGTGCGGTACGCCAAAGTACTGCTGACCATTAAGTAGGTCTAAGATTATCTGCGTATGGGACTGGTTCATTTGCGCCTTGGTTACTGCACCTACGATTGCTAGCACTGCTACTATTAGCATTGCTGAGGCTGTGGTTATTAGCCTAGGTTTAGTAGGCATAACTCAGTGGTTAGTGGTGTGGAGATGTATTTATTTCTTACCCTGGATTAGTGTAGGCCTTAACCAGCCTTCGCTTACATCCCTGCTGCCTTCAATCCCCCTGGTGCAGGCTACCTTAGCTTGTTATAACCCAGCAGTGCGTACACGTGCCCAACGATTATTATGATTAGGAGGCACAGTACCAGTACCACCTCGCAGTCATGATGATAGTATCAGAATCGCAATTGGAATTGAACTAGGCTACATTACGGGCCACTACATTTCACTACCACACACCAGTGCCGTTGAGCATGCTGTGTTCATCGCCTCAGCTGTGAATGGCGTTGAAGCGCCGAGTGGGCCTCAGGGTGGATTCTGCCTACAGCTAACCCACTTGACTGAAGTCCACATGCAGTGCTGGAGTTGAGCAGCAATCTTTAGTGTTTGAGGTTTAGGTTAGTTTTCTGCTAGGGTTATGTTCACTGGTTTTATGAGTATCCTTACCCATGCCCCTGGTGATGTTTTGATGTAGATGTAGTAGAAGTAGTGGCCGATTAGCGTCATGTTTGTTGTTAGGTTTGCCGTGCGGTAATGCGTTGCGTATACCATCGTCCAGTTGTAGTAAGCCCTATAGAGCGTGATATCCATCGGTGCATTGGACGTGATGTTGAAGAGTAGGGTAACCTTAATACCATACGGCACAGGTAGCAGTACTGGGCCAAGTATCCACACTGTATTCGGCTTCGCCGGTACAGTCCAATTCACAGTAAGCTCACTCCTAATGGAGCTGCTCCACCACTTGAGCGTCTCATTAGGTGTCAGTAGAAACACCTGAGCCCCAACACTGAACGAACCACCTGGACCTAGCACCTCACCCTCATAGTAGTATACGCCTGGAGGCAATAGGATCGTCATCATTCCACCTCCTGAACCACCTGAACTGCACCATTCTAATGGACCCCACATTGTCACGTCAAATGGTAGCATAAATAGCCTGTAGGTTGTATACGCTCCACTACAGCTCCACATTACGTTTACGGCTGCATTGTAGCCGTACGGCACTATAACGTATGTGCCGGCTGAATCATTAACACTGGGCCAGCTCCAATTTACTGAGGCATTGTTGAATTCCTGCACTAGGTTCATGAATGGTTGGTAGTATGTGGTTTTATTTAGCAGTAGGGTGTAGTTGAGGAGTAGTGTCGTGTATGTTACGTTTAATTCGCTGTATGTTTGGTTTAGTGTCGTGTAGTTGTGTTGGAGTGTTGCGTATTGGCTTTGCAGTGTCGTGTAGTTCACCTTCAATGCACTGTACAGTTCATTTAGGCTACTGTACTGCTTCATTAGGCTGGTGTAGTTTGATTGGAGTGTTGAGTAGGATTGCTCAAGGCTAGTGTAGTTCAACTGCAGTTTCGAGTATTCCTGCCTTAAACCAGTGTAGTTTACGGTTAATGAACCGTACTGAACCTTCAAGGCGCCGTAACTTGACTGTAGGCTGTTGTAACTGGCCTGAAGCCCACTATACAGGCTCCTCAGGCTGGTGTAGTTTGATTGAAGCATGGTGTAGTTAACCCTCAACTCATTAAACCTAGCCTCAAGGCTAGTGTAGCCACTGTAAGCCAAGTACCAAAACACTGCAAGGGCAACTGCAACAAGTGCAAGGGCTATGATACCGATTAGGTAGCTTCTAGGCGCCACAGCCAACAAAGCCCAACACCCCTTTAAAGTATTACCACATGCCTAGGTGGTGACAGGCATCACGCACACCTACTCATTATCCACAGCCACGGGTTGTTGATTCACCCGCCTACTCAACTCTACCCACCCGCCGGTTGGTTGAACCTTGCCTAACGGTGATGGCGCCTAGGCTTAGGGTGAAGATCTCAAAAGAGAATTGAAGGATTCCATAATCGTATCCCGTTCTCCACTCGTATGTTTCCCTCAGAGGATCTCAAAGGAGAATTGGGGGTTCCTTGGTTCGCTTAATAAGGGGTTTGGGTGTTGTGGTTTAGCAGGTGAGTATCCTGCCTAGTTGGGTTTCCTCATAAGCCAGTGCCCTACCTGAGTGCTTACCGTTAACAAGCCCTTAACCCTGCATTTAAGTGGTGGATTGTTGCGAATGCAATGCCTTTTATTTTAATGCCTGCCTCCTGGGCGTATTCTCACTTCCTCCTAATCGTTATGGCTACTAGTGCTGCGGCTAACACTACGATGATGATTACGAGCGCTATTATCACTGTTTGAATGATACTTGATGTGGTGGATACTGTTGTCGTTACCGTAACTGGTGATGTAGTGGTTACAGTGGATGTTGTAGTACTCGTCACGGTGGTAGTTACTGGTGAGGTGACTGTTGTAGTGACTAAACTGGTTACTGTTGAAGTAACAGTGGTAGTTGTGGTGACCGTGACTGTTGCAGGTGTGGTAGTGGAGGTGGTTAATGGTGACTGCTTCACATTACCCATCAACACCACGTACAACAAAGCCCAATAGGGGCCCTTGGCTCCTCCGCCGGCTCCGGCTCCGCCTACGCCGAATACGTAGTTGCCGCTACTCGGTGGTGTGAAATAACCACTTAGGCTCAGTGTGAAGCTTGCCGATTGCCCAGTGTTTAGATCTATGGCGATGCCGGTGAGTGTGTTCGTGCTCAGGTCATAAGTCACAGTGATATTAATACGATCACCTGGGTTAGGCTGGAAGGCACCCGTGCCAATACCATCCCAACCAGCATATGGCGCGCCAATGCTGGAATAGCCACTAAGGTTTGGTGATGGGTTTGGGGTGATACTCGCATTATTACCGCTTGGGTTATTCACAATCCAAACATTCCACTGACCAGTAGCGCCACTTTGCGTATATCCCGCGAACTGCCAGACTGGGTCCCACTGAACCACTATATACGGTGTTAAGCTCTGGGGATAGATAACATCAGCCTCAACACGAGATGGGTATGATGGGGCATATATAAGCCATCCTTCCCCAGCCGTTGAGTTGTATGGTATTGTGTAGTTGTATTGTGGGCTTATACCCCACTTTGTTGGTTTTAAGAATAGGTATATTATGAAACCGTTACCCATGGTAGTCTGCGTGCCGATAATTGTTATCTTCACTAAACCACCACTGTAGGTTTCACTCCAGAACATGGCACCTGAGGCCCAGCTAGGAGTGTGGGACTAACTCAAGCACTGGTTGGTTGCTGTTTATGCCTGCATGGCTCCAGTACTGGCTTGCGTTGTTTGGCCCAAGGTACACAGGCCATGAGTTAGTTGGTGAACCATCATTATCGCCTTGGTACACATGGGGCACGCCGAAGTACTGCTGACCACTAAGTAGTTTTAGGATCACTTGATAGTTCTGTGGCAATGCGGGTGGTGTGGGCAGGGTAGTTGGTTGCTGAGTCATCGCCACGTATAATAAAGCCCAATTAGCATAGCCCCAACCTGTAGTTGCACCTATACCGAATACGTAGTTGCTGCTGCTCGGCGGTGTGAAATAACCACTTAGGCTCAGTATGAAGCTTACTGATTGCCCAGTGTTTAGGTCTGTGACAACACCACTGAGCGTGTTTGTACTTGGGTTGTAAGTCACTGTTACATTTATCCGATCACCTGGGTTAGGATAAATGAATCCTGTACCAATGCCAATCCAGCCAGCAACAACACTTGGATTAGTACCGTTAGTATTGCTCAGAATGACTACGTTCCACTGCCCAGAGACGTGGTATACCGGCTCCAGGAACGGATCCCACTGAACAATTAAACAAGGCGTGGAACTCTGTGGTATAATACCACCAATATACACTTTTATTCCCCGTAGCTTGCTTGTTGAAATGTAGCTTACCGAATAGTTGTACTGCGGGCTCACGCTCCACATCGTAGGTTTTAAGAACAAGTATATCTCGAAGCCATCAGCGAACTGCCCGGGTGGCTGACCATTCGAGAACGTGCCCAGAAGGGTCACAGTCAATGAACCTCCACTGTAGGTCTCATCCCAGAACACACTACCTGCAGTACCAGGTTTGTTGAGTACGTAAGCCGGTATCCCTAAGTAGGGGGTCAACTCGAGCACCGGCTGGTCGCTACTAATGCCACCCTGGCTCCAGTACTGGCTTGCCGTCGATGGCCCGTAGTACACCGGCCATGAGTTAGTTGGTGTACCGTTATAGTCGCCTTGGTACACGTGTGGTACTCCGAAGTATTGTTGGCCATTAAGCAGGTTTAGAATAACCTGCACATAGGATTGGCTTGTCTGAGCCTTGGTTACTGCACCCACAATCACCAGCACCACTACTATTAGTATTGCTGAGACTATGGTTATTAGCCTAGGTTTAGTAAACACAACCCAGTAATCGTTATTTGTTTTTAAGTATTCCACTAAACTAAGCAATGGTGAGTGGGGGTTTCAGCTGCATGTAATCAACCTGCCTAGTTCGGTTGCTTCATGCATTAGTGCTTTGCCGACTGGTTTACTGTCGATGAGACCCTTACTCCTTAGTTTAGCCAGTGTCCTCTCGATGGCTTGTAGGGATATTATTTCACCGTACTTTGAGGCGTAGCCCTTCACTATCTCTTTTGCTAGGCTGTAGCCGCTGCAAATCAACCTAAGGACCCTATATTCAACTAGACTCAAGTCAATGAGCCTAGGTGCAATAGGCCAGTTAACTGGCTCACCCTTATCACCAGGCATGGTGAAGACTCGGTTAACGCTAACATTAACAAAACCACCAACAGTAGCCAACGTCATGGCTAGGAAGCTCAGTATTGTTGCGACCCACCTGTCGCCGGCAATACCAATCACCAGCCGCAAGATGCATTACCCTCAATGATGCTTCTAAGCATTGAAACGGCGTCAACTAGGCTAACCTGAGTGTTAACGGTAATCGACTTAACATCAATGTTCAAGTCCTGATAGACTTGCCTAGCGAATTCAACTAGTGCCTTGAGGGCATCACTGCTAACGCCAACTAGGATAATGTAGTCACCATCATTAACGTCGAAATTGATGAGGGCTAACCTAGCTGGTGTGATGTTAATGCCTGCGCCGATGATTATGCATCTCTTATCCATTGTTGCGTGGGCTTTGCTGTGGGTAAATGCTTAACGCCATAGTAATGTGCTGTTAACATGACTGTGGTTGTAGTGATTGTTAACTGGGGTGTGGCTACACTGTAATTGGGTTTGTTAGGTTACCGACACTATCACTGCGATTACGTATACTGAAGCTAGGCAAATAATCTTCAGGACATCGCCAATGTGCTCAACGGAACCCACCAACTCATACCACACCATCGTGCTCAGCAGCATGCTAAGGAGTACGCTAAAGGCTAAAGCGGGTAAACCAAAATCAAAACCCATTAATCCACTACCCAGTATTGGCTGGACTGCAGATTGAATAATTGATAATACAATGATTGGCGTGTAAACAATGACCTTAGCCAATATGCCTAAGATTGGGGAGATTGCCAAGGATGCAAGCACCCTAAGCGCCGTGTCAAGAAACCCCTCCCAATCCTCATAATCATACCAATTCCAAGACATAGCAAGGGTCACGTCCACGTGATATTTAAGACAATTGTTCACTTTAACATGTAATACACTTACACGTCAGCCCACGTGAGCAGCTTAAATCCTCAAATGCTAGGGTAAGTTAACACATTTAACTAAGCCAGCCTCCTCAGCATCGTAGTAGCGCATGACTGCTTCACTTGGCTTATCCGAGTGGATGAGTTTAATTGACTCGCCACCACGCCAAAACTCAATGACAAGTTCACCATCACCCTCGTAGATGCAGTACCTATCAACACCACCAAGAATCCCCCAAGCCAACTGCAAACCAAACTCAACAGCCTCACTAACAGTGAATGCCCTAACATTCACTTGACTAAACAAGTCACCCACATACAGGAACCAGGGGTTGAGGAGTGTGGGCTAGGGTAAGATCGATGTGGCGCTGGAGGGTGTATCAAGGATGATGAGTGTGGGCGTGGTATTTCTGCAGGTTCATAGGGTTAGTTTTTTATTTCCTTGTTTTTGTTTCTTTGTGCTTGTTGATGGTGTTGTTGATGTGGTTCATGCCTTTAGGGTTTTTGTTAGTGAGGTGTCTGGTCTGTTGGATAGGCTTGGTGGCTTAAGTAACCTGACTGTTGTGCCTATGCTCTTCACGCCTCGTAGGTACATTGACTACTCATCGATTGACTCCATCTATGCGGTTGTTAGGGGTTTGGGTGGGGTTAATGGTTTGGGTGTTGTTTTGAATTCACTTGGTGGTGATGCTGATGAGGCCTACTTACTGGGTAGGTACCTGCAGGGTATTGCCGGTTCTAAACTGGTCACCTTCGTGCCTAGGTTTGCTAAGAGTGCCGCTATGATGATTGCATGCTCATCCGATGAAATAGTCATGACGCCTATCGCAGAGTTAGGACCCATTGACCCAGTGCTTAGGGAGTCTAGGATGAATAGGTACATACCACTGCAATCAATACTTGAGTTACTCACGATGCTTAGTGGCAGGGAGTTGCCGAGGAATTTAATCGCTGAGATACTCAATAGGCTGCCTATTATTGAGCTTGGTGACTTTAAGAGGGCTGTTGAGCACAATGTTGAATTATGCGCAAGGCTACTTAGGAATAGGATGTTTAAGAGTGAGCCCGAGAGGGCTGAGGGGGTTGCCAGGGCCTTGGTTGGTTTTAAGCAGCATAGCGCAGCCATCACGCTTAAGGATGCCGAGGAGATTGGCCTAGTTGTTGATGAGGCGAGGGGTGAGTTGAATGACGTGCTCTGGAGCCTCTACGAATCATTCATGAGGAATGTGGTTGAAGTCGAGGAGTTAACACCGGACCCGGAGGGTGTCGAGTTCAGGCTTGGTAGGGGGATAGTCGTAGCCACCGCATCCGGGACAATACTAAACGACATTGTAATGAGAAAGGGAGGTGAAGGGAAGCAAAGCAAAGGTGGTGTGGATGTGTAGCCAGTGTAATTGCATAATGATTATTAGGGTGTGCAGTGATGAGCTTGTTAAGGAGGCGATTAGGCTAGGGGCCAATGAAGCACACTGCGAGGGTGATAGGCTAATAGCGACGTGGGGCAGGGAGGAGGAGCCACCATGCAGCCTAAAATGCCTAACAATGCAGACAATGGGTGAGGTAATTAGGAAGAATGAATAGTATTTCAATTAATTCGCAACCTGCATCCTCATGCAATAATTAAAACTTAAATAATCCATCGCACCCCTTACTAGGGTAGCTTTCGCAATCATTAAGGCGGTTTCAAGTAGGCATACCTATTATTCGCTAAGGATATACCCATTTGCTGAGCCATACATTGAGAGGCTGGCGTCTGAGGCTAGGAATTACGTTAAAATTCCTGATAAGAGTGAGGTTGAGGGGAAACTGAATGAGCTTTATAGGAATGGTGATTTCCTAAAGTTATCCCTAATCTACCGTGCATCATCCCCCTACCCCTATTATGGTTGGGGTGCTCTTGAATTTCTAACGTACTTTAGTGGTGTAGAGGATTCAAGATCCCTTTGTAGGAGTGCTACGATTGAGGGTATGTACATTAATTGCTTCGTAACCCCACTCGTTTATGATTATGTTGAAGATACCATAAAGGCTCTTCACGACAAGGCCCTAGGCGAGTTAATAGGGACGTTTAAGAGCATCTTCGAGAAGGCTAGGTATAACTCACTCTGCATGGACAACTGTATCTGGGCTAGGATTGACGTTGATGATAGGGAGCTTAAAGTCAAGTGTTCACAAGGGCAAGGGTATAAGAATAAGGTAACCGGGTGATTAAGGTGGCCGAGCAACGGAAGCAAGACTGCGAGCAAGTGAAGGGTGAATTAGTGAAGAAAAATATTAAGTATTGGGATGAGGATTGGTGGAGGGAATTCTTCACAAAGGACTTCGCTGAATTCTACTCATCACTTAAGGGGTTACTTAACGCTAGGAGCGCTCTACTAAGTGAATTATCAGGAGACTTAGCTCAGGTACTCGCAAACCCAAACAAAAGAGACCTGGCATTAAAGGTTCTATTTGGTGGCATAAAGGAGGATTGCATAAAACAGGGTGTAGCAAAAAGAGACTGCATCCCTCCGAGTTCAGCCGCTGGTTTTCATAGATATGTACTCGGTATTGGATTAAGGGATGAGATAGATAACGATGTAAATGAAACCTTTGGGCTAATACTGACCTTAGGCACAAGTTTAAGCAGCATCAGTGGTACTAATATCAGTAAAATGATTAGTGAACACAAGTATGATCCTGGGATTCCTAACATATTGAATACCATGGATAAACTTATTAATGACATTTACGGAAAGTTAGGGCATATAATACCAACATTAGAACCTAAGAAGTATGATTATAAGGATTTGGTTAAGGCTTTTGAGGACTTCTTAAACAGTAGCATTAGGCTTCTGCCGCTATATAACCCATTCACATTCTTCATGCAGTCACTACGCTCAACGCCAAAACCATACCTCAAAATCATGTATTGTGACGAACTCTTTAGTGATTCAGTCAGGAACCTAATGAGTAAATATGGAGTTGAGCTAACGAAGATACTTGATCCCAAATTAGGCATACCTAACTTAGATGATGAACTAGCAGTAATTGGGCATTCAGTTGGAAGTGTTGGTGACTTACTGGTTCAACTCGTGTGGAGCATTTATGAATTAACTTATAAATTATTGCAACTAAAATTGTATAGTGAAGACGAGCTTAAGAAATATGTAGAACGGTATAAAAATTACCTAGAGATAGTATTCAATGGTGCAAGGGATTTAATGTCTGCGCAAGTTAGTTTATCAAGCTGTGAAACAGCACCTGTTAGGAGTGAGGGTGGTCTAATTACGATACCTGGCCCTTGGTCATGTGTTATTCAATCATTTAAATATAGTGGGCTTAGTCTCTTAGAAAATAAATTCTACTATACGAGATTCTTAGAGATATTTTCGCCATTATTATTCCTTGGTGTTGCCTGGATTTCTAAAACCGACCAGGGGATTGTGATGTATGTACTACACTAGGTGATTGTTATGGCTGAGAAAATAGAGGTCGTTAAAGAGGAGTTTCCTGAGGGTTACGTGCTTTACATAATTCGTGGTTTTAGGGGCCTAGGCATATTATCAATACGGTCAACGCCAAGCGGTGTTGATTCTGGCTTTAGTAGTGAAGGGAGAGAACTTAAGGTTAAGTTTGCTAAGGTAAGTGTCAGCTTTAACAAGCCTGTGAGTATCAACTTCAATATTAACTCAAACATCTCCAGTACACCATACATTAAACCCTTGCGGCCAGTACCTATTAGTGTAGTTTTCAGTAATGCTAGTTCAGTAATGTTGATGATTAATGATAAAGTACCTAGTGAATTACCAAGTACCAACGCATCTCCACGGCCGATCATGGTTTCATTTAATAAGCCAGGTACTGTGAGTCTTCAATTAAGTGACAGCTATTACATACCACAAGGGGTTACCTATAATCTCAGGGAAGTATCTGTAACCTTTGCCCAATCTAAACAAGTATCCCTTGGATCCATTAATTACGAATTACCTAAATTACTTAACTTAAGAAGGGATACAACGGCATTTACAGCGGCATCAAGTGAATATACCTATGAATTAAGTGAGGGTGAGGTTATTGAGGTTGAGGAGGTTATTGATAGGGTGTTGTTTGGCCTTGGTAGGGTTGTGCCTGATAGGGCTTTGGTGATCGTTGCTAGGCGTATTGGTGGTTTTGGCTACATTGAGTTCCTTAAGAGGGTTCTTAGGGAGGTTTACAGGGTTTCAATTGGTGGCTTACCTAACCCGAAGCATGTGAGTCATTCCGAGGACTTGACTCTGCTTATGCCTATTGAGGTCGGTGCCGGTGGTAGGTTATTCGTGATTGACCTCACCAGCGGTAATTTGAGGGAGTTGCTTAAGGACGATGTTAGGCTGGCGAGGATTAAGGAGAGAGTTAAGGATAGGCTTAGGGAGTTGTTCTCACAGGGCTTCGGGTTCATAGTGATTTATGGAGATGGTGGTGAAGATTGTGATTATACGAGCAATAATTATAAAAATATAAAAGATAGCAAAGAAGAAAATAAGGAAGATAAAGCCTGTGTAAGCGAATTCATAAAGGGCATGTGGATTAAGTTTTATGGTGAAAAGATTCTCGAATACCACTCAACGGTGCCAAGCCCAATTGAGGTTAACCCTGTTGTTGAGGGGCTTGATGCAAATTCCTCACGTGAATTCTACACTGTTTTAGCTAGCGTAATGTGGGGTAGGGTTAGTAAGCCGATAGCGGATTACAGTGGGTTTGGTGGTTTTGATGAGTTTGTTGTTTGGCTTGAGGATGGTTACTGGAGGGCCCTTGAGGGCGCGTTAAGGGACTTTGACATTAGGCTTAAGGTTAAGCCAAGCGCCGAGGGTGATGAACACAGCCTCGAGTCAATGAGCCACTACCTAACCAAGGCAGCCATGGTTAATTACTTAATCAGGGAGTTGACTGAGGAATTTAGGAGTAAGGGGATTGCGGAGGGTGATGCTAGGGTTAAGGCTTTAGAATGCGTTGAGACTGAGTATCAACTCGGTAATGTTAGGTTCGACGTGTATGTCAAGCCTAACTGCGGCTCTAGGCTTGGTGGGCTTGTGGTTGAGGTTGAGACCCTTTACGGGACGGGCACAGTTGTGCATAAGGTGCTTGATACGGTGGAGAGTAGGATTAAGGCTGGTGTTAATAGGCTGTGGGTCGTTGTACCAAACCCACAGGCCACAATACTCCTACCACAATTACTGAAGCTTGAGATGCATGTTAAGAAGAGGTACAATAGGGACATCGAGTTTTATACGCTAGACGTAACGGGCAATATCCCAATCAGGTTAGTGGATGTCGCAAGGAGGTTACTGAGTAGGTGGAGAGAGTTGAAGGGTGGGGGTGGGTGGTAGTGGGTGCCTTACAGGTTAGGGTTGTGGTAGCCTACGGTGCGGACCCGGGCCACTTAGAGATGCTTGAGCCGAAGTTGAACGATGCCCTAGCCAAGCTGGCCAAGGCTGGTGCCGGGATAATCGATATCAAGTTAACCTCAGCCTGCAACCCACGCCAATCAATATGCACAGCACTAGCACTCATAATATACGAGGCATTGAAATAAAACTGAAGTATCCCTTAAACCAACCTACTGGGTTATTAAACAGCATATCCACTAAAACTACAGTAACATGGTGCGCTTCCCTGCAGAGTGTTAACTACGGACTCTGGCATGATGTATAATGTTTAGTAAAATTTAATAAGTTACAGCTTTTTGTAATAATTGTGTCCGCTGCTCAAATTGAGGCTGAGTATTTGAATAAGTATGAAGTTAGGGACAATGCATTGCTTCTAAGAATTAAGTTAGGAGTCAGTATTCCACAGCCTCCACCGCCTTCGAGGTTTATTGTGGTTCCCAAGCTCCCCTATGATGTATACCTCTATAGGTGCGATATTGCTGGAACATCGTGTAGCCCAGTTAGTCAGGGCAGTATTTACCGCGGTGAAATCAATTGGTTGACGTTACCTTGCCCCTCCACTTCGTGTGGTCAAGAAGTGGAACTTCCGATAATCCTCGATAAGGAGCTCATTGATAGGCTCGTAAGCATTGTGGAGGGTAATGAGAGACCAGCCTTCCAGGTAGTACTCAGTAGTGACCCATACGCAATACCTCATGTAATAACATCAGTGTCACTGCCCAATGCTAATGCCTATGCAGCAACAATACTGAACTTAAACGTACATGCACTCATTAAGGGTAACCTAAGCGGCATGCCCCAATTAATCGTATTATCCAGCGACGACGTTAAACACATCCTGAACAGCGTTAAGTACTTCGAGAGAGTGAAAATTGAGGTTGAGGTTAAGCTACCCGAAACAACAGAGGGATTGCCAGAGCCCTTGATTAATGCCGTTAAGGCGCTTAAGGCAGCCTTTAACGACATTAATAACCTGGACTTCGTAAATGCCGTAATTAAGTGTAGAAGCGCCATGGAGTATATTACGAAGCATGAGAAGAGGGGCGACAAAGATGTTAAGGTGATTAGGGATGAGGTTAGGGGTGCAATACTCAGTAGGTATGAGGGCGTTGCAAAGGATGTTTACACGAAGGTTCTGGAGTTCCTTGAAGCGACTATCCGTGACATTTATGAAATGATGAGCAAATTCATACACCCCGGTAGCAGTAGGGTTGAGTTCAACCCACGCATGGTTGATGCAATCTACATCTTTAGGCAGACTTTAGGTATCGTAAACTACTTGGTGGAGCTTTCACGGGCATAGTTACTGGGTTGATGCCGGCGCCTCAGTAGCATTTAGTTTGCCTCCCTCAGCCTGGCATTAGTGTTGTCGTTACCTGTATTTTGACTGTGCTCGAATGATTTATAAATCCAAGAATAGTTATGAGTTGATGAGTTACGGAAATGATAATGATTTAGTCAACATGGCTGTTACAGCTATAGCGGCCATACTCCTGCTAACAATTCTAACAATTATTACACCATTAATAAATAAATACTTACCGACGCCGTTAAGTTCCGTGGCTCATTCACTTGAATATTATGAGGGGCTTGGCTGGGGATTAATTACCATGATATTATTGATATTATTCGTATTCGCATTAATGTTAATTATTACATTAATTCATCGATTTGAGGGCATGTCAGATTGGTGAGTCAACAACTAGTGCAGCTTTAACCGTAATATACATTATCCAAGGCTTCATTAAGAGTGTGCAGTTACGGAGTTGTTGAGGGTTCCAGAAGTAAACTTATTCATCCACGTTAGGGCTGGGTGCTTGGCCACTTACCCGCTTGTTAACAGAGCCCTTGAATATTGTAGTAAACCGACTGGGCTCAGGTTAACTAGCAATGTTAAACCAATTCATTAAGGCGCTGCCCACTATGAGCTTACTAGGCACTGTGCACGGCAAAAATCAACAACAAACCCTTGGTGCATGCTTCAGGTACCAGTTCCTAAGCTCCTCGTGCCTAGGGCTCCAATAATGCTCAACCAGTATGCGGAATTCGCTTGGTGGTGCCCTGCCTTGTAGAGTATTCACTATGCTTTCTGGTACTCCTTGGCTAACCATGTACGTGGCAAAGAACTTGCGTAGCTCATAGAGTTCAAACTCCCTACCAAGCACTTGTCTGGCCGTTTCCTTAATCTCCCTCCTTAGCCTGTCTCTGTCGAAGGGTATTAGTCTCCTTGCCCAGTCTTCGGCATTAGCATTGACGCCTAGGTAGTCTGCCTTCACGATGTCAAGCTTAGCCTTGATTAACGCCTCCCTGGCTGGTAGGTAAGACTCCCTAACCCAATCCACGACCTCAGGCCTTAGGAAGGCTACGAAGGAGCGCTTGGTTTCAGTCACCTTGCCTATGCGCATTACACCATGTTCAAGGTCTAGGTCATCGATACTAACTAGGAATGGCTCCGATGGGCGCAAACCACACTCAGCCAGTACCGTGAAGTAGAACCTGGCCTCAACACTCGGTAGTTGACGCCAAATTACCCTAAGCTGCTCAAGTGTAGGCAACTTAATGTGGCTACTGGCCTTAGGCCTATAGACCGTGAAGGAATCGTAAAGTAACCTAAAGAGTGCGGGGTCTCTTGGCTTGAGTATTGTCTTGAGGAGGCTCTTTAAGCTGACTGCCACATGCCTCGCAATGTAGTGTTCACCCTCCTCGGCTAAACCAGCCAAGTACTCCCTGACGCCATCAGGTTCAAGAACCCAGTTAAGCTCACTTAAGGCAAGGCGAATATAACGAACCTCATCCCTAATTGTCTTATTACTCAATCCCCTGAGCCTCTTAGCCTTAACAAACTCCTCAATGTCACGTTCAGTCACCATCCAGGATGACTTGTATTCACGGAACTCGCCCCCAAAGGCCTGCCTAAGCAGTTCGAAAAGCAGGTTCCTGTAGCCCTTATCCACAAGAGCCCTCTTCACAACACGCACGGCATCATCGGGAGTAGCCTCAACCAGCTGAGGCGCAGAGCCAACCAGCCTGGCATACTCATCAACATCAATGAACCTGAGCAGTGCCCTAAACAATTCATCGCTAATCGGCACCATGCCGTGCCTAACCCTGTACATGTAGGTCTTATTGTAACCCAGCTCACTAGGCCCAATGTGCTTAATATTAACCACGTATTCAAGTATCTTCCGCCTAACATCCTGCGGAACAGTCTCAATCCTAATCAGGTCAGGGTCCATGCAAACCACCATGTTTCAGGTTAACCATAGTGCTCACCAGTGGTGGTGTATGGGGCTGTTTTTAAAGAATACCGCCTTGATTATGCATTATGAATACTAATGTGTACTTAAGATCCGTTGGCGTAGGCCTGCGTGGGTTCAAATCCCACCCCCCGCACCATGTACTTTTGTGCTCCAAATTGTTACCTACGTAGTGAGTTGAAC
>Ga0081473_130411_pt1 | contig 18328 bp, 20 predicted proteins | sample CisSprmetagenome_FD_70977 | JGI IMG/M metagenome (GOLD analysis project Ga0081473, IMG submission 70977) | Hypoxic/sulfidic aquatic microbial communities from Cistern Spring, Yellowstone National Park, USA v2 (version 2) | ecosystem: Environmental > Aquatic > Thermal springs > Hot (42-90C) >...
TGGTAAGAGAGATCCTTTTCAACCCGAAATACAAGGTAATTGCCACCATTCCCATAAGGGATGTGCATCCTCTGGTGAGGGACGTCAGAAGGCTTCAAGGGGCGGTAGTCATTGAGGTAAATAAAGAAAACAGGGACCTCTTGGTGGAAGAGATACTAAAACTTTTGGATTAAAATAAAGTAAGGCTAATGTATCCAGTCTTAAAGAAGGAGCACTTAAGCGAAGACTACTTTATTCTAAGTGTGAGGGCGGAACACCTCCAAAGGGCCCAAGCTGGTCAGTTTGCCCTTTTGCAACATACTGAACTTTCGGAGCTTATTCCTCTTTCCATCTTAGAAGTGGATGGGGATGAGGTTAGCTTTTTGGTTAAGGTGGTAGGCAGGAGCACCTTGGAGCTAAAAGAGGAAGCCCAGCAGATATCATACATTGCAGGTCCTTTAGGGAGACCTTTCCCTGTGAAAAACTATGGCAAGGTAGCTTGCTTTGGTGTAGGTTGGGGCATAGCGCCCCTCTATAACGTGGCTAAGTTTTTAAAGGCGGAGGGCAATTCCCTTGAACTCTATTTTCTTTCCGAGGATGGCTTTTTGCCTCTCAGGGAAAGGTTGGACACCCTTTTTGACCGGGTTGAAGTGCTAAAGGAACCCAAGAGGGTGGATGCGGACCTTATAATCTCCGCTGGTGGCAACAGGCTCTCAAGGGATGTGTTAAAGTTAAACCCAGAAACGCCACACGTAGCCATGGTAAATACCCATATGTTGGATGCGGTGGGGCTCTGTTTGGTGTGCAGGGTGCTGGTGGATGGCTCTGTTAAGCTTGCTTGCTCGGATGGTCCATGGTTTGATGCCCACAAGATAGATTGGGAAAGCCTTATAAGCAGGGAGGACCTTTTTGCAGAACAGGAAAGGTTAGCCCTTGAAGAGTATAAAAAATTACTAAGACGTAAAAATCTAAGAAAAACTTCCTTGGAGGTGTAGAAATGTTTGAGTTTTCCCAGAGGATTTCCCAGCTTCCCCCTTACCTCTTTGCCCAAATTGACAAGAAGAAGAGGGAAAAGATCGCCCAAGGGGCGGATGTTATTGACCTAGGAGTGGGAGACCCGGACATGCCCACACCCAAGCCCATAGTAGATGCCATGAAGAGGGCGGTGGAAAAGCCCGAGCACCATAGATACCCCTCTTACGAGGGCATGCTTTCCTTCCGCCAAGCGGTGGCAGATTGGTATAAAAGGAGGTTTGGCGTTGAACTGGACCCTGAGAAGGAGGTAATTACACTGATCGGTTCAAAGGAAGGAATTGCCCACTTTCCCTTAGCCTTTGTAAATCCGGGAGATGTGGTGCTTTGCCCAGACCCTGCCTATCCGGTCTATAAGATCGGCACCCTCTTCGCGGGAGGAGTCCCTTATATCCTGCCATTGAAAGAAGAGAACAACTTCCTTCCGGACTTCAAAAGTGTTCCCTCAGATGTGCTAAAGAAGGCTAAGATCATATGGGTCAATTATCCTAACAACCCAACCTCTGCCACTGCCACAAGGGAATTTTACAAAGAGCTCATAGACTGGGCAGGAGAGCACAACATAATAGTGGCCTCTGACCTTGCCTACTCGGAGGTGTATTTTGATGGAGAAAGACCTCCGTCCATATTGGAAGTAGAGGGTGCAAAGGATGTTGCCATAGAGTTTCATTCCCTTTCAAAGACCTTCAACATGACTGGCTGGCGTTTGGGTATGGCGGTGGGAAATGAAAGGCTCATAGCAGGGCTTGGAAAGGTAAAGACCAACGTGGACTCTGGGCAGTTCCAAGCTATCCAAGAAGCGGGCATTACCGCCTTAAACCTTCCTGAGGAGGAAATTCAAAAGCTAAGGGACATATACAAGGAAAGAAGGGAGTTGATGACCAAAGCCCTCAAAGAGGCAGGCTTGGAGGTTTATCCTTCCAACGCCACCTTTTACCTTTGGGTTAAGGTGCCAAAGGGCTTTAGCTCCGCCCAGTTTGTAGAAAAGCTCCTTGAAGAGTGTGCCATTGTTTGCACACCAGGAAACGGCTTTGGAGAACACGGAGAGGGCTACTTTAGAATTTCCCTGACAGTGCCCACCCAGAGGCTATTGGAGGCAGCGGAAAGGATCAAAGGGCTAAGGCTGTGATGAGGGAAGTTGAACTTAGGGAAATTGCCACCAAGGTGCCAACCCTCAACTACGACCTCTCCATAGTGGAGGCACTCAAAATATTCGCAGAATATGGTATATACGACCTGTTGGTGGTGGTAAAGGATAGAAAACCCTTGGGCGTTGTCTCAAAGAAAGACCTTTTGATGGCACAGCACAGGTCAGACCTAAAGGTAGGAGACATAACCTCCTCCTTGCCAAAGGTAAAAACCTTCAAATCCTCTTTGGACAGACTGGAGGGGCTCTTTGACTTCTTTACCTTCAATAAAAAGCCTCTCATAGTGGTAAATAAGGATGGCACTTACGCAGGTTTACTTTTTTACCATGTGCTTTTGCACTATTTTAGCGGTATCAGGGAGGGCACTTCGCCCCTCTTTCAAAGGCTAAGAGAACTCTTTGGTACTGATGCATACTTTTACAACTTTTACCTAAAGGAAACAAAGAGGTTCAGAGAGGAAATGGGCACCGCTCGGTTAGAAGGTCTTTACAAGCTTCTGTTGGAGAATGTAAAGGACCATATAGAAGGAAATGCCTTCCTTTCCTTGGAGGACGGAGAGGTCTACGTGCTGTCTCGCAAAAAAGTGGAGGAAGAAAAGATAAAACTTCTTATGGAGGAGTTCCATCGGGAGTTTTCTCTCCTATACGGAGAGTCCAAACCGGTACATGTATGCGGTTTTTGTGTCCCATTGAAGGATGTAAAAAGCTACGAAGAATTCTTCAGCCTAAACTCCCAGCTAAAGGAAAGGCTAAAATCCACACCCGATGTTTCCTTTTTCATATACCACGGCGTTCAGCCCCATGTGGTAGTCTGTGAATACAAGGGAAGGGAGTATATAAAGCGGGTGAAAGAGAAAATCAAAGAGGACTTTAAGCAGATCCTTTTGAAGTTAAAGCATTCAGACAAGGAAATGTGGGAGTACGTTTTGCAAGGTGCCTTTAAGGAATACCCATACTTTGAGATCTTTTACATAATGAGCGAAAGTGGCGTTCAAATCTCCAACAATGTAATAAACCCAAGGATAAAGTACCCAATAAAGACCGGTAGGAAGGGTGCAGACAGAAGCGAAAAGCCCTACTTCAAAATGGCCAAGGAAGGAGACATATACATCTCCGAAATATATTTATCTCAGGCGACGGACGATTTTTGCATCACCCTGTCTTCTAAGTTCAAATATGGAGATAAGTTTTACGTTCTGGCAGGGGACATAAACTACACAGAAGTGCACAAGCTTGTAAAAAGCTACGCCTTTGCCTAAATTTAGTTTGGGAGGTAGAAAATGAGGTTGGTGGTTTTTACGGAAAAGGAACCCTATAAGTTAGAGGTAGGAGAGCAAACCTATTACCTTTGCATGTGCGGGCTTTCTAAGAAAAAACCCTTCTGCGATGGCTCTCACAAAAGAACAAAGGACGAAGAAGAGGGTAAGCTGTACATTTACGATCAAGAGGGAAGGGTTGAGATAAAACCTTAAGCTTTAACCAATATCCTCCAATGTTATAGCCACTGCACCGGCCCTTAGCATATCCTCTATAGCTCGGTCGGAATCGCCGGGATTTACATCAACACCCTTTATGGCATCCATCAGCAAGAAAACAAAATAGCCCAAGTTTATGCCACCGAGGACCGTGTTTTTCACGCAATAGTCTGTGGCTACTCCACCCACAAAGATCCTTTTTATCCCCCTCTCTCTTAAAAGATCGTTCAGAATTGTTCCCTGAAAGCCCGAGTAGGCGTCAAAGTCCCTGCTGGTGCCCTTTGAGATGATGAACTTGTTGTCTGTAGGGATTTTTAGGTCTGGATGGAACTGGGCGCCTTCTGTGTCCTGCACGCAGTGGGGTGGCCAAATGCCACCGTGTCCCTTAAAGGATATATGGTCCTTTGGGTGCCAGTCCCTTGTGAAAAAAACGGGCGAGTTTGCTTTAGAAAACCTTTCAATGTACTGGTTGAGAGGTGCAACAACTTTATCTCCCTCCGGCACTGGCAGGGCACCACCGGGCATAAAGTCCCTTTGCACATCCACCACTATCAGCGCATCAAAGGGCGTGAGCCTCAGCTTCATGGCTAAACCTCCTTAGTTTAAATTTATCTCCTCCAAAACCTAAAACCTCTTTTTAGAAGGCTCCAAAGCCTTCGTGGGTTCGTCAAAAGGGATGGCTTTTTAAAAATCGCACGTGTGCAAAGCTCCCAGCCGAGCATTAGCTCTCCAAACCTCATGGCGGTTTCTCCCACATGAAAGAGAAAGTAAGGAAGGTATTCCTCGGGCACTTTGTCTTTGTAGTCTTCATAAACCTTATATGTAGCTATCCAAAATTTCTTGCCTCTGCTGGTCCTTTTGGGATGCTCCCTTATAAAAACCTTATCCTCGTCAAGGATTTTTAAACTCAGCCCTTCCAAACAGGACCTAAGAAATATCTCCCAATCTTCCCTCATCACGTACTCATCCTTGTAGCCCAAAAAGGCAGACCTTTTGAAGGCTGTGGCCGACGGATAGCCCACCATCCCAGAAAAAACAAGTTCAAGTGGGTCCTCTGGAAGTTTTTTCCTTGAAACCCTTAAAAGGTTCCCTTTGGAGTTTATAAAACTTCTCGGAAAGCTATAAACTATCTGGCTGTCCTCTAAATGCTTTAACACAGACTCAATGTAATCCTCCCTCCAAAGGTCATCGTGGTCCAAAAAGAATATGAACTCTCCCTTAGAAAGTTCCACTCCCTTGTTGCGGGAGTACGCCCTCTCCATGTTCCTTTCGTTCCTGTGATAGATCACGGGATATTTTTTAACAACCTCCTGCGTTCTGTCTGTGCTGGCGTCGTCTATTACGATTACCTCTTTGCGTGGGTAGGTCTGAGAGAGGGCACATTCAATAGCTCGGTGGACGTATTCCTCTCCATTATAGACGGGTATGATTATGGATACTAAGCTCACTTTTCTATAATGGTCTCTTCCACCTTCATGCCAAAGTGTCTGCCCTCGGATTCTATGTATCCGAGCACTTCATCTCCCTCCTTTAGCTCCGCCACCGAGATGGGTGTGCCGTCTGGTCTTGTTAGTCTTATGGTTTCTGCGTTCTGCAACACCGCACTAATTTTTTTATTGTCTGCCTTTCCCTCTACCAAGAGCATGGGTCTTCTTTCCACCTTAGCCCTTCCCACATAGACGACCCTTCCTCTTCCTTTGTAGTCATAGACCATTACCTCATCTCCTGCCTTTAACTCACAGAGGTACTTAGTTTTGTTATTGGGAAGTCTTATATACATATGCACCGCACCCGCATTAACCCTAAAAGGTCTTGAAGCTACATAAGGGTTCTCCTCCGTTTCCGCATGCACCAAGAACATGCCCCCGGAAGAGTTACCCACCAACATGCCCTCTCCCCTGCTTAAGAGGGATGTGGTATCCACACAGACCCTGTCTCCCAAGCCCAAGGGCAAAATCTTCGTGATCTTTACCACAACAAGGGGAAGGGTTTCTTCCTCCTCTTCCAAAACCTTTCCCACTTTTTTTATAACGTTTATGTCTTTGCTCTTCAGGACAATTCCCTTTACGCCCTTTTCTAAGATCTTTATGGCAGTTTTTGCTTCCTCTTCATTTTTTACCACTGCGTAAAGTTCTTCCCTCTGGGCTATGAGGTTTTCCAAAGGGATTATGGTCCAGTCGGTGGTTTCCACCACTACCTTTACGTTGGGTGGATACTTTCCCGCCCTTTCTTCATCTTCTTTGCCCTTTATTAGCACATACTCAAAGTCCCTCCCTTCCTTAAAAACCTCAATTCTTCCTAACCTTTTGACCTCCTCTTCCTTATCTGAGTCGTTTAGAATGATTGCCTTCGCCCCCGCCTCAATGGCGCTAGTAATTAGCTTTTTATCGTACTCTTCTGCCCAGTACCAAAACTCTTTCATGGAAAAGATTATAAACCATAGATCTCTTTCAGTATTTCCTCTCCTCCTTCCCTTAATAACCTCTGGGCTAGCCTTTTGCCCACCTCCTCCGCTTCTTGCAAGCCACCCTCTTCATAACCCTCCAAGAATCTCTCGCCCTCTAAGTCTGAGATGAAACCCTTTATTTTTATACGATCCCCCTCTATCCAAGCGTAAGCCCCTATGGGCACCTGACAGCCCCCTTGCAATTCCCTCAAAAAAGCCCTCTCACACACAGCCCTGAGCCAGCTTTCCTGGTGATTTAGCACTTTCACAAAGTTGATAACCCTCTCATCCTCAGCCCTGGTCTCTATTGCCAAACTACCCTGTCCCACTGCGGGGATAAAATCCTCCAAAACCTGGCTAATTTCACCAGAAAGTCCCATCCTCTTTACTCCCGCATAGGCTAAAACTATGGCATCATACAGCCCTTCCTTTAGTTTTCTCAAGCGTGTATCCACATTTCCCCTCAGAATTTCCACCTTTAGGTCCCTTCTTCTTCTCTTTATTTGCACCTGTCTGCGTAAGGATGAAGTGCCTACCACTGCACCAGAGGGCAACTCCTCCAACTTTTTGCCATTCCTTGATATTAGCACATCGTATGGTTCCTCCCTCTCCGTTATGGCAGAGAGGGTTAATCCCTCGGGTATTATCATGGGCACATCTTTTAAGGAATGCACCGCCAGATCTATTTCACCCGCAAGGAGGGCATTCTCTATTTCCTTTACAAAGAGTCCCTTTCCGCCGATCTTTGCCAAGGGCGCGTCCAAGATTTTGTCCCCGGTGGTTGTAATGGGCACAAGCTCCACCTTGCAACCCAAAGCCTCTAACCTTTCTTTAACAAAGTTTGCCTGCCAAAGGGCTAATTTGCTCTTTCTGGTGCCAAGCCTAAGCAGAGTCACGCCCTAATCACCTTAACCTTCTCCATGGTTATAAGCCCATCTTTAACCATCTGGGCTATCTCAGGGAGCACTTGATCAATTTTCTCCTGGCAGTCTATGATCTCCACCACTATAGGAAGGTCCGAGGAAAGCTTGAAGGGACTTGCTTTATGTAGCACGGAAGACTTGCCATAACCCAATATGCCCCTGAAGACGGTGGCACCCGCTATGCCCCTATTCCTGCAAAATTCCACCAGATGCTTGTAAAGGGGCTTTCCTTCGTACTTATCATCCTCTCCAAAAAATATGCGCACCAAAACCGCCTCTTCGCACTTCATAGCCATCTACCCACATTGTAGCCCAAAAAGGTCAAAAATAAACCCACAAGGCTTGTGCCCATAAAGTAGGCAAAAAACTTTAAATACTCCCCGTTTACTATTAGGTTAAAGCTCTCGTAAGAAAAGGTGGAAAAGGTGGTAAAACTACCCAACAGTCCTGTTATCAAAAAAGCCCTAAGTTCTACGGATATATCCAACTTTTCTACCAAGTAGGAGAAGAAAAGGCCAATAAAAAAGGCACCAGTTAAATTGACTATCAAGGTTCCCACAGGAAATTCCACACCGAACTTTTTTTGCAGAAACTTTGAAAGATAAAACCTCAAGAGGGAACCGATAGCCCCACCTATAGCTATAACTAAGAAGATACCCATACTTGTGCCCTCTCAATGGTTATAAGCCCTTTTTTTACATACTTTGCGAGCTCCTCCAAAAGGCCATTTACCTTCTCCTCCTTTTCCACAAACTCCACCACCACAGGAAGGTTGTAAGATAGCACCTCAATGCCCTCGTAGTGATACTCGCCCGTGGTTCCGTAGCCCATTATTGCCTTCAAAACCGTTGCACCACCCACACCCTTGCTCTTTAAAAGCTTTAAAAGCTTGGAATATAGCCTTTCTCCCTCAAGCTCGTCATCTTCTCTCATAAAAATTCGCACCAAGAGATAATTACCCTCAACCATAGGAAAATTTTATCAGATGCTTTTGGAATAGGTTGGTTCATTCAAAGACTATAGCCCCTTTCCGTAGTAGCGTCCATCTATCGTTATGTATTTGAGTATTTTCTTTAGGTTTCTTATACCCTTTAGGTCCTCTAAGGAAGAAAGCCTTTTCACTTTGCGCCTTGAGATTATTTCCTCGGCGGACCTTTTGCCTATGCCCGGCACTCGCAGAAGAAGATGATAATCCGCCTTGTTTATCTCCACAGGGAATAGCTCCCTGTTGGTAAGAGCCCACGCCTCCTTCGGGTCCGTGTTTAAGGGAAGATTTCCATCCACAAACACCTTGCTAAAATCCTCCAAGCTGAAGCCATAGTCTTTGATCAAAAATTCTGCCTGATAGAGCCTGTGCTCCCTTAGAGGGTTCTCTGGTTGTTTGTTCTCAAGGGGTGTTCCCTTTATTGGAAAGAAAGCGCTAAAGTAGATCCTGCTGAGCCTGTATTTTCTATGCAAGAAACTCACCACTTTGAGGATCTCTTCGTCCTTCTCTCCATCCACACCCACCATCATTTGGGTTATCTGGCTTTTCCCTTTGTATTCCCTAATGAGCTTATCCACCGCTTCTATTTTGGGAAGGATGTCCTGCAGTATGCTCTTTCCTTTGGCGATCCTCTTGAGCCTCTCTTCCTTGGAGGTCTCTATGTTTATGGAGACCCTGTCCGCCACTTTTACAGCCTCCTCCACTGTTTGCAAAGAAACGCCAGGCATTATTTTTAAATGAACGTATCCGTTGAAATGATACTTCTCTCGCAGTATTTTCACCGTGTCTATCATCTTTTCCATGGTAAATTCTGGATGCCCAAAGATTCCAGAGGACAGAAAGAGCCCCTTTACCCTACCTCTTCTGTAGAGCTCCATAAAGCTCCTCGCCAATTGGTCTGGAGATATATAAAGCCGAGGAGTTTCATCCCTGTCCCTTCTGAAGGTGCAGTAGAGACAGTTTTTATCGCACATGGTAGTTTGCATAACCTTAAGTATGGGGACCTTACCTTTTGGAGTGGAGGCCATGTATATACAATCCTCCAAGTTGACATCTCCGTCTCTTTCAAAGCTTGCCAGCCTACTCAAAAGACGTATTTTTTGCTTCTCTTCCATAGCCAAACTGGATTATAATTTAACCTTAAATGCTACCACAAGAGCTTGAACAGAAACTTTTAGAACATGCCAACTATTTCCCCAGAAGGGAGCAAGCAATACTTCTGTGCTTGCATGAGGTGCAGGACTACTACGGCAACATCCCTTCCTTTGCTTTGGAAAGGGTTGCCCAGATATTAGGCTTACCCCTCAACCATGTGGAGAATGTGGTTTCCTTCTACGATATGTTTGATAGGGGAGATCCTGCCAGACACCGTATAAGGGTGTGCGTAAGCGTTGTGTGTAATCTAATGAACAAACAGAGGCTTTTGGACGCCATAAAAAAACATCTTGGTATTGGAATAGGGGAAGTCACGAAGGATGGAAGGTTTAAGCTTATAGCGGTGCAATGCCTTGGTGCATGTTCAGAGGCACCCGTCTTCATGGTGGATAATGACACCTATAAATTTGAAAGCGAGGAGAAGCTCTATGAGGTCCTATCCAAATATACTTAACATTTACGCAGAGACCACTTTGAACCTCTTGCTAAAGAGGGCAAAAAAGCCCAAAGTTCATACCATAGAAGACTACCTTAAGGATGGTGGCTATCAGGCTTTGGAAAAGGCCCTCAACATGAGCCCGGAGGAGATCATTGACTGGGTGGATAAAAGCCAGCTCAGAGGCAGAGGTGGGGCAGGCTTTCCCACCGGCAAAAAGTGGAGGTTTGCGGTTCAAAACCCAGCACCTCGTTATTTGATTTGCAACGCAGACGAGTCGGAACCTGGCACCTTCAAGGACCGAATACTCATAGAAAGGGACCCACACCTTCTCATAGAGGGTATTATCATATCCGCCTACGCCATAGGGGCAAACCAAGCCTTCATATACATAAGGGGCGAGTATGCGGCGGGATACTACATACTTCGGGATGCAATAGAGGAAGCAAAGGCTAAGGGCTTTTTGGGAAAAAATATTCTTGGTTCTGGCTTTGACCTGGAGATCTATGTAGCCAGAGGAGCGGGTGCATACATATGCGGAGAGGAAAGCGCCCTAATAGAGTCCTTGGAGGGCAAAAGGGGATTTCCAAGAATAAAGCCTCCTTACCCAGTGCAGTATGGTCTCTTTGGAAGACCCACAGTGGTTAACAACGTGGAAACCCTCTGCAACATCCCCCTTATCGTGGGTATGGGTTGGGAAGAATACAGATACATCGGACCGAGCGACTATCCGGGACCCAAGCTCTTTCCCGTCAGTGGCAAAGTAAAAAAGCCCGGAGTTTATGAGCTTCCCATGAATACCACCCTAAGGGAGGTTATATACAAGTACGCTGGTGGAACCTTGGGGAACAAAAAGGTAAAGGCGGTGTTTTCTGGTGCCTTGGACTGCTTTTCCGCAGAAGAGCTGGACACGCCCATGGACTACTCTCCCTTTGGCTTTGGAGGAACAGGAACGGTCATAGTGCTAACAGAGGAGGACGACATAGTTAAGGCATGCTTGGACATAGCAGAATTCTATGCCCATGAAAGTTGTGGGCAGTGCACTCCATGCCGGGTGGGCACCCACGAGCAGGCGCACCTGCTAAAAAAGCTCATAGAGGACAATGCTACGCCGGAGGACTGGGAGGGCTTTCAGTTTGTTAATAAGTATATACAGCCTACATCCATATGCGGTTTGGGTGCGGTGGCAGGCAGGCTCATAAGACAGACTATGCAAAAGTTCCCGGAGGAGTGGGAGCGGTATGTGGGTAAGATTAAGGAGGTAGCCCATGGAACATCTTAAGAAGACAGACCCAGAGATTTACCAGGTTGTGGTCAAGGAGTATGAAAGGCAGTTCTACCATCTTGAGATGATAGCCTCTGAGAACTTTACCTCCCTTGCGGTTATGGAGGCGCAGGGTTCTGTGCTCACCAACAAATATGCAGAAGGGTTGCCTGGTAAAAGATACTATGGTGGTTGTGAGTGGGTGGATGTGGCAGAAAAGTTAGCCATAGAGAGGGTAAAAGCCCTGTACGGTGCGGAGCATGCCAACGTGCAACCTCATTCGGGCAGTCAGGCAAACATGGCGGTTTATATGGCGGTGCTTCAACCGGGGGACACAATCCTGGGCATGGACTTGGCTCACGGTGGGCATCTAACCCATGGTGCAAAGGTCAACTTTTCGGGGAAGATTTACAGAGCCCTCTATTATGGACTAAACCCAGAGACGGAACTTATAGACTACGACCAAATATACAGGCTTGCAAAAGAACACAAGCCTAAGCTCATTGTGGGTGGGGCTTCTGCCTATCCAAGGGTCATAGATTGGGCAAAGCTGAGGGAGATAGCGGACGAGGTGGGAGCCTACCTGATGGTGGATATGGCCCACTACTCAGGCTTGATAGCGGGAGGTGTTTATCCTAACCCTGTGCCCTATGCCCACTTTGTTACATCCACTACACACAAAACCCTCAGAGGTCCAAGGGGTGGTTTTATCCTCTGCAAGGCGGAGTTTGCAAAAGATATTGATAAGGCTGTTTTTCCGGGCACACAGGGAGGACCATTAATGCACGTGATCGCCGCAAAGGCGGTAGCTTTCAAAGAAGCTATGTCTGAAAATTTCAAAGCATACGCAAGACAAGTAGTACAGAACGCAAGGGCTTTGGCGGAAGAACTGCAGAAAGAGGGCTTTAAGGTGGTCTCTGGCGGAACAGATAGCCACATCGTCCTTTTGGACCTGAGAAACACAGGGCTAACGGGTAAACAGGTGGAGGATGCCCTCGGAAGGGCTAACATTACCGTAAATAAAAATGCAGTGCCTTTTGACCCTCTGCCACCCACAAAGACCAGCGGTATAAGGCTTGGCACACCAGCCCTTACCACAAGAGGCATGAAAGAAGATGAAATGAGACTCATAGCAAGGCTTATCTCTCAGGTTATTAGAAACATAGAGGACGACCGTATCATAGAAAAGGTAAAAGAGCAGGTTATTGAACTTTGCGAGCAATTTCCGCTGTATCCAGAGCTAAGGGGAACTCTCAATGAGCTTCTTGATAGCAAAACAGCCCATCTTTGACAAGGAAGGTAAGATCATTGCATACGAGGTGTATCTTCGTAAGAAGGGTAACTTGTTAGAGTATCCTAAAGAGGTTCCATACAACAGGAGTGCGTACATAATAGTGGAAATACTCGCAGAGTATAGGGTTGATAGGGTTGGCGAGGGGAAAAGGGTAATGCTAAATGTATCTGTTGATGCACTTCTTAACAAAGCTTTTGAGAACCTTCCTATGGAGAAGTTGATTTTTGAGCTTTTAAAACCGCAGATTCAAGTGGGAGGGGTAACCATAACACAAACCCTTAAAAGTATGAGTAGGTTCAAAGAAGCAGGAGCCCTGTTTGCATCCCATTATGAACTTCTTGAGGACGAACGCTATCAACAATTTATAGAAGACTCCTCTTTTGTATCGGTGGATTTTCCTCGCCTGAATGACAGAAGAATTGAACAGCTAAAAGCCAAGGGTAAGAAGATCATAGTTACTAAGATAGAAACCAAAGAACAGTATGAAGAAGCCCTTAAAGTAGGCGACTTTTTTGAGGGGAACTATTTGGAATCACCATACATTCTAAAGGAGTTTGAAATAGCCCCTTATCTTAAGACTACCCTTCTCAGGCTCATGTCTGTGGTGTACAGTGCCCAGAGTACCAAAGAGATAGCGGAGTTCATATCCTACGATGTGGGATTAACTGCAAAGCTCCTGAGGTTTGTGAATTCTGCCTATTTTTCTCCCATACAGGAGATTAAAAGTGTAGAACAGGCTTGTTCAATGCTCGGCTTGAAGAATCTCAGAAACTTTATTTTCCTTTTGGCAATGAACGATTATATTAGCGTTGAAAATCCCAAATTGTGGAAAAGGTCCCTTGTTAGAGCTCTTTTGGCAAAATCCATTGCAGAACGTATAGCACCAGGGCTTGAGGATACTGCTTACTTGGTTGGACTTTTTTCACTCGTAGATGAGATCTTAGGTGTGGACAAAGTAAGCTTTCTAAAGGAAATAAACATGGACAAGCTGATAATCGAAAACAAAAAACTCAGACAAATACTTGACATAGTTTCCCAGTTAGAGGAAGGATATTCGGAAATACTAAAGTCCGAGGATATATTCAACGCTCCCCTCCTTCTCAAAATAGAAGAACTCACGGGCATTTACAGATCTGACCTATTCCGAATGTTAAAGGATGCTCATGAAAAGGCCGACTATATTTTTAACTTATGAGTTAAATTAATACCTATGAAAACGATTTTCAACAAGAGTCTTATAGAGAAGTACGACAAGCCGGGTCCCAGATACACCAGCTACCCTCCCGCCACGGAGTTCACCGAAAGCGTAGGAAAGGAAGACTACAAGAGAAAGCTCTTAGAGAGTAATCAAGGTAAAAGACCTCTTTCTTTGTATATCCATATCCCCTTCTGTGAGAGCGCCTGCTGGTTCTGTGGGTGCAATGTTATCATATCCCACAGAAAGGATGTGAGCAAAAGATACTTGGACTATCTATACAGAGAGATGGAACTTTTAGGTGGATACTTAGACAAGTCAAGGAAGGTGGTGCAGATCCATTGGGGCGGTGGAACTCCCAACTTCCTTACTATGGAGGAAATGGAAGAGCTTTTCTCAAAGATAAAGGAAAACTTTTCTGTGGATGAGGATGCGGAAATAAGCGTAGAGATAGACCCAAGATATCTGTCTGAGGGACAGCTGGAAACCCTAAGACAGCTTGGCTTTAACAGGGTCAGCATGGGTCTGCAGGATTTAGATGAGGAGGTTCAGAGGGCAATAAACCGTATCCAGCCAGAATCACTAATGAGAGATGTTATGAAACAACTGAGGGACCTGGGCTTTAAAAGCATAAACATAGACCTAGTATATGGACTTCCCTATCAAACACCAGAGAAGTTCAGAAGAACCATAGAAAAAACCATAGAGCTTGATCCAGACCGGGTTGCGGTTTATAACTTTGCCTATGTACCCTGGCTAAAGCCCCTTCAAAGAAGAATAGACCCAAGTACACTTCCTCCGCCGGAGGACAAACTAACGATCCTTGAGATGACCATTGAAATGTTTCAATCAGCGGGCTATCTTTACATTGGCATGGACCACTTTGCCAAGCCAGAGGACGAGCTGGCAATAGCCCAAAGGGAAGGAAGTCTTTGGAGGAACTTTCAGGGCTACACTACCAAAAAGGGTGTGGACCTAATAGGCATAGGTGCCACATCCATTGGAATGTTCTACGATGCGTACTTTCAAAATTACAAAACCCTGAGGGAGTACTATTTGGCTTTGGATAGTGGAGATTTTGCCACCATGAGGGGCTTTTTGCTGGGGCAGGAGGACCTTCTCAGAAGGGAGGTCATCATGGATTTAATGTGCAACTTTAGGTGTGATTTTGACCGTATAGAGAAGGCTTTTGGTATAAACTTTGAAGAGCACTTTGAAGAAGAACTTGAGCAACTCAAGGATATGGAAAGGGATGGACTGGTAGAAATCAAAGACAGGTCTATAAGGGTTTTGCCTGTGGGCAGGTTGCTTGTTAGAAATGTGGCTATGACCTTTGACCAGTATTTACCAAAGAAAAAGGAAATGCGCTTTTCAAGGACCATATGAGCTTTCTGAGCTTGGAACGGGTTAGTAAAGCATACAAGGTAAGTGCTGGGCTTTTTAGAACAAAGAGTTTTTTTGCCCTGCAGAATGTTAGCCTGCGGATGGAAAGAGGAGAGCTTTTGGCTTTGGTGGGGGAATCGGGCTCCGGGAAAACCACCCTTGGCAAGCTAATCCTACGGTTAGAAAAGCCCACCGAGGGAAGAGTTCTCTTTGAAGGTAAGGACATCTGGAGCTACCGTAGGGAATACACAAGGATAGTTTCTGCGGTCTTTCAGGACCCTTCCTCTTCTTTGAACCCTAGGATGACCGTTAGGGAAATCCTTGAAGAGCCTTTGCGAGTACATGGTGTTAAAAACAGAGAAGAGAAAGTTCTGTCTGCACTAAAGGAGGCGGGCTTGGGAGAAGAATTTTTGGAAAGAAGACCTTTTCAACTCTCAGGTGGGCAAAAGCAGAGGGTTGCCATAGCAAGGGCTATGCTTTTGGACCCCAAGCTTTTGGTGGCAGATGAACCCACCGCTTCTTTGGACGCAAGCCTCAGAAGGGGCATCCTTGACCTTTTTTTAAAAATGAAGGCAAAGGGTGTGTCTGTCTTACTCATAACCCACGATGTTAGGTCGGTGCAATACTGTGCGGACAGAGTGGCGGTTCTTTACAGGGGAAGGCTCTTAGAGTGGGGCACAAAGGAGCAAGTTTTGAAAAACCCCCTCCATCCATACACCAGGTATCTGATCCAGAATGTGCCCGTAGAGCATCCCTCTCAAAGAAAAAGTTCAGAAATCACGGATAAACCCTTTTATTCGGAGGCGGTGTGTCCCTTTTATCATCTATGTCAAGAGAGAAAGGAGGAGTGCCTGTCCCAACTTAGGGAGGTTTACATAGATGGAAGGCTCGTCAGTTGTAATATATACTGAACTAATTTTGTTTCTTTTCCTTTTGTTCCTTTCGGGCTTTTTTAGCTCCTCAGAGGTAGTTTTCTTTGGCACCAACAGATTTTTACTAAGAAAATACTCCCAAAGAAGGTTTTATAGCTTAGTTAATAAGCTATTGGCAAAGCCAAGGGAGATTTTAGTTTCTATCCTTATTGGCAATGAGATTGTCAATGTTCTGATCTCCGCCTACGGCACCAAGCTCTTTATTTCCCACCTTGGGGAAAAGGGTGCCACGATATCCGCTCCTATTCTAAGCATACTGATCTTTCTCTTTGGAGAGGTTATTCCTAAAAATATAGTCTTTCCCTTTGCCACTGTTCTATCCTTCATTTACGCACTGCCTTTTTATATTGTCCATACGCTTCTTACACCCATCAGGTTTTTGTTCAAAAAATTGGTGGACGCCTTCATGCCGTTGGATGAAGGGAACAAAAAGCCGGAGGAGGTATTTTGGGAGGTTTTTGACCTTGGCTACGGCAGGGGCTTCTTTGGCGAGGAGGAAAAGAAGATGGTAGAAAAAGCCCTTTCAATAAGGGAAACAACCGTCAAAGAGATAATGACACCAAGACCAGACCTGTTTATATTGGAGGAGGACAGCAAAGTGGGAAAAGTATATCCGGAAATTTTAAAGAGGAAGCACAGCAAGATACCTCTCTATTCAAAGGAGCCCGATAACATAACAGGCGTACTCTTTGTAAAAGACATCGTGCCCTTTAGCGAAAATGCCCAAAGGTCCTTGAAAGAGTTTAAAAGGGATATTCTGATTATTCCAGAGGTAATGTCTCTGAAAAACCTGCTAATGGAGATGCGAAGGAGCAATTCCCAGATAGCGGTGGTGGTGGATGAACATGGTCAATTAACTGGTCTTATAACCCTTGGAAACATCCTCAGGTTTCTTTTTGAAAGCTTTCCTGAAAGCTGGGAGGAGGATGTTCTACAGGTGGGGAAGAACGTTTACAAAACCTACGGTTGGGTGCCTGTAGAAAAACTTTCAAAAAGGCTTGGCTTTGAACTGCCCGAGGATTACGAATACGATACCATAGGAGGCTTTGCCATGAAGCATTTATCCAAGGTGCCCGAGGAAGGAGATGAGTTTGAGTATGGTGGGTACAAGTTTGTTATTGATAAAATGGAGGGGAACAGAATAATAAGCCTTTTGGTGGTTGCTTTACAGGAGCAGGAAGTTTAACTACACTCATGTTGTGAACTACTCCACCTTCTGCTAGTAAGAGGGAAATTTCACTAAATTTATGTAGTAAGACCTGTTTACGTTAAAGCGTAGAAGGATTTCGCCTTTTGTTTCTTCTGTACAGGTTATGGAATAAACCGCATTATGGATGTTTCTTTTGAGGGGCTCACCTTTAGCAAGACCTATGTACAAACATACAGTTAGTTCCTGCGGACACTCACATTGGATGGGTTTTCTCAGATCAATAACACGTATTATCTTGGTAGCAATAACCTTTCTGGAGCTTTCCCTTTCGTTATAATACGGGAAAAAGAAAAAGCCGTAGAGGACCCTAAAAATTAGAGCAAGTCCTGTAGTTGTATAAAAGATCTTCTTGTAGTTGGCATTTTCCAACGCACGACTAATGTAATAAGAAAACACTATTGTAAGCAATGGATAAAGGGGCAAAATGTATCTGCCAGCAGAGTTGGAGATAAGATAGGGTAGATAATTTACGAAAAATATAAGAAACAGCTTTCTCAGCGGATGAGGAAAATCCAATTTGTTGTGTTTTAAAAGAAAGTACATAGCAATGAAAAAGAGTAAGCTGTTAGGAAGTGTGTCTTTGAATGTAAGTAAAGGAAAGGTGATCATATGACGCCATCTTGAAAAGTTGCCATCTGCTACCCTACTAAAGCTTTCGTAAAAGAGTGTTTTTAGGTAAAGAGCCGGATCATGAGTGTTTAAAATCCAAAAAGTTGGCAAAAGAAGACTTACTAAGTGAGAAAGTATGGCTTTTTTGCTAAAAATCATGCCAAAATCCTTTTTATAAAGACCTAAGGCTAACAGAGTAAATCCGTAAAAGGCATAAGAAGGTAAGCCTTTTGTAAGTGCAGCCAAACCCGTCAAAAAGCCAGTGGCCAAAACCCAGAATATGCTACCCTTTTCGGACCACATATAGGCGCACACCATAAGGGAAAAGACAAAAAAGGTAAAGGTCATATCTATCTCCGCAAGATATCCATAAAAGAAAAGGACGTTTCCAAAGGTTATAAAGACAAGCGCTGAAAGAAGTGATAGCTTTAAGTTTTTAAAGAGATACTGAGTAAAAATCACCAAAAGAAGAGAACATAGCACAAGAAAAGTAAGACTTACAGCCCTACCAGTGATCTCGCTCCATCCTAAAAACTGCGAGTATAGTACTATAAGCCAATTAAATAGAGGAGGCTTATTGTAATAGGGCTCTCCCAAAAGATAAGGTTGTGCATAATTAGAACTTTTAAACATTTCGTAAGCTATCGTAGTTCTCAAAGATTCTTCGTTTCTAAACTGATAGGTATCTAAGTTGGGTAGAAAAGACAAGAAAGCTCCTAAAATAAGAAAGATAATAAGTTTCATACGTCGGGTGAGAAATTCAAAGAAGCTGTAAATCTCTTAGGAAAAAAGCTTTGGCAAGGAGGGGGCTTATAATACCCCCAAACCCCACCAAGGAGGTAATAACATGAAAAATCACCTCT
>Ga0081473_125863_pt1 | contig 18218 bp, 26 predicted proteins | sample CisSprmetagenome_FD_70977 | JGI IMG/M metagenome (GOLD analysis project Ga0081473, IMG submission 70977) | Hypoxic/sulfidic aquatic microbial communities from Cistern Spring, Yellowstone National Park, USA v2 (version 2) | ecosystem: Environmental > Aquatic > Thermal springs > Hot (42-90C) >...
AGGCACTGTTACCCTATCCACCACAAACACGCCAGGAACGTTGGTAACCCTAGCAAGTAGCACAACAACAGACCAACACACTAAATAAAAACAAGCATGCACAATCACAACAACACTACTTAATTTAATTATTCCATCTGGTTTCTCGGAGTATGTAGTTGGTGGATGTAGATGAGCTTTTTGTTTGATTTCGCTGGGTGGACTGCGGCGGTTACCGAGCTGAAGCAACAATTAGAGAAGGTAGCTAACCAACTCCAGGCGGTGATAAATAAGCAAGCCGGTGACGTTGCACAACAGCTCCAGACGATTAGTAGCCAGCTCCAGGCAATCATAAACGCACTAAGCCAATTACAGGTTAGCATCAACATACCATCATCAATTTCTACGTATATAACCACATCCGTCACGCTCCCGGTTACTGCGGTGGGGACTATACCCGTTACTGTGCAGAACCCAACAATGCCCGTCAGTGTGACGAATGCTGTGCAGTCGCAGATAATAAACCAACCAATACAGACGTACATAACCACATCAACAACCCTACCGATAAGTGGCACTGTAACGGCTACGCAGGGTTCTACTCCTTGGAATGTGTACATAAGTACCTCTGCTCAGCTACCCGTTTCAGTTTCTGTTTCCGTTGCTGCGGTTACGTCATACCAAGGTACAGTACCATGGATAACGTATATCTCGACAAGCACGACACTACCGGTTACTGGTTCCGTATCTGTAACCTCACTACCTCAGCCCGTTCAGGCGTATATAACCACCTCTACAACTCTGCCTGTATCGGGTACAGTTGGCGTTACACAAGCCACAACTCCTTGGCAGTCATACGTATCTACCTCAGCCACACTTCCTATATCAATTACAGGTGCTACTGTTCAGGTTCCTGTTCAGTTCCAGGGTCAGACTACCCTAGTCCAGGCGCAGATTTCAACGTCAGCCACACTGCCCATATCAGGCACTGTTACCGCCACACAAGGCTCTACGCCTTGGCTGACATATGTGGCTACCTCCACAACCCTACCTGTTACTGGTAACGTCTCTATTACTTCGTTACCTCAACCTGTGCAGACATACGTTATAACATCTACTGTATTACCTATTACCGGTATAGTAACAACAACTCAAGGTACTGTTCCATGGAATACGTATATCTCAACAAGCACGACGGTACCGGTTACTGGCTCTGTTTCCGTCAGTGGTACTGTTTCTGTTACACAGGCAACTGTTCCTTGGAATGTGTATATTTCAACGTCGGCTCAGCTACCTGTTTCCGTTTCTATCAGTGCGGTTACGACATACCAAGGTACGGTGCCTTGGGTTACGTATGTCTCAACTAGTACAACCTTGCCCGTTAGTGTTACGAATGTTCCAATTGGTGTTACGCAGGCTACTACGCCTTGGAATGTATACGTCTCAACGTCAGCCACACTGCCCATTTCGGGCAGTGTTTCTATAACCTCATTGCCGCAACCGATACAGACGTATATATCTACATCAACCACCTTACCAATAACAGGGACGGTCATCACTATACAAGGTACTACTCCTTGGGCGACTTATGTAAGTACATCCGTGACTCTGCCGGTAACGGGCAGTGTTTCGGTTACGTCTATTCCACAACCAGTGCAAGCGTATGTGGTTACCTCAGCCACACTGCCTGTTTCAATTGTTAATACATCGATTAGCGTTTCGCAGTACACAACTCCTTGGAATGTGTACGTATCCACTGGTGCCACATTGCCCGTCAGTGGCACAGTCACCGCTACCCAAGGTACAGTCCCATGGAATGTTTATGTATCCACCAGCACCACAGTACCAATTACTGGCAGTGTTTCAGTTACTTCGCTACCTCAACCCATTCAGTCTTACATAGTTACTAGCGCAACATTGCCAGTTACTGGTAGCGTTTCCGTTACACAAGCCACTACTCCTTGGAATGTTTATATTTCTACTTCTGCTGAGTTGCCTGTTTCAGTTTCCATTAGTGCTGTCACGTCGTACCAGGGCACCGTTCCCTGGGTTACGTATATCTCGACAAGCACGACGGTACCAATAACCGGTTCCGTATCTGTAACCTCACTACCTCAGCCCGTTCAGGCGTATATAACTACATCCGTTACTTTACCAGTTAGTGGTACTGTTACTGCCACACAAGGTACTGTGCCGTGGATGACTTATGTAAGTACATCCACAACTCTGCCGGTAACCGGTAGCGTTTCTGTTACTTCGTTGCCTCAGCCTGTCCAGTCATATGTAATTACATCAGTTACGTTGCCAGTAACGGGCACTGTTATTTCCACTCAAGGAACTACGCCTTGGAACGTGTACATAAGTACTTCTGTTGAGTTGCCTGTCTCTGTTTCGATTAGTGCAGTTACATCATACCAGGGTACTGTGCCTTGGAACACATATATCTCAACAAGCACAACGCTTCCTATTAGTGGTTCCGTCTCTGTTACTTCACTACCGCAACCGGTTCAGTCATACGTCGTTACTTCCGCCACACTACCCGTGTCGGTCGTTAATGCACCCATTGGTGTGACTCAGGCGACCACCCCGTGGACTGTATACGTATCGACATCAACTACCTTGCCAATTACCGGTAGTGTCTCTGTAACGTCCATTCCACAACCCGTACAGACTTACGTGGTAACATCCACAACACTGCCTGTTAGTGGTGCTGTCACTGCTTTACAGGGTACCATTCCATGGACGGTGTATGTTTCAACTAGTACTACACTACCGATAAGCGGCTCTGTATCGGTAATATCTATCCCACAGCCTGTGCAATCCTATGTAGTTACATCTGTTACGTTACCGATAAGCGGTACTGTAACTGCTACTCAGGGTACTACTCCGTGGAATGTGTACATATCAACATCAGCACAGTTGCCTGTCTCTGTTTCCATTAGTGCTGTCACGTCGTATCAAGGCACAGTACCATGGAACACGTATGTTTCTACAAGTGCCACGTTACCTATTTCGGGTAGCGTTTCTGTTACTTCTTTGCCCCAGCCTGTCCAGTCATATGTAACTACATCAGCTACATTGCCCGTCAGTGGTACAGTAACGGCTACGCAGGGTACCACCCCGTGGAACGTGTACATATCAACATCGGCTCAATTACCTGTTACTGTTTCTATCAGTGCTGTCACATCATATCAAGGCACCGTTCCCTGGGTTACGTATATCTCGACAAGCACCACGGTACCGGTAAGTGGTTCCGTCTCCGTTACTTCATTACCGCAGCCAGTTCAGACATATGTTGTCACATCAACCACGGTACCGGTATCGGTTACAAACGCTTCAATTAGTGTGACTCAAGGAACAACTCCGTGGAATGTTTATATTAGTACGTCGGCTCAACTGCCCGTTGCTGTTTCCATTAGTGCGGTCACGTCGTATCAAGGTACGGTGCCTTGGGTTACGTACATATCAACAAGTGCCACATTGCCAATTACTGGCAGTGTTTCGGTTACGTCTATTCCGCAGCCTGTCCAGACCTACATCACCACCAGCGCAACTGTTCCGGTCAGTATGACAAATGCGTCAATCGGTGTTACGCAAGTAACTACTCCTTGGAATGTGTACATAAGTACTTCTGCTCAGCTACCTGTTACTGTTTCTATAAGCGCAGTTACGTCGTATCAGGGTACTGTTCCATGGAATGTGTATATTTCAACATCGGCTCAGTTGCCTGTCTCCGTTTCGATTAGTGCAGTTACATCATACCAGGGTACTGTGCCTTGGCAGGATTACATAGTTACTTCAGTATTATTGCCGATATATATTGCGACATCTGCGGTTGCTCTTGCTGGTGGCGGTGGTGTATCAAAGACCAGCTTTGTCGTTGTGGGTGGTTCGACGATAACGGCAAGCGGTGCATCGAGCAACTACAGTGCTACAAGCTATAAGGACATACTGGTGCTCATATACATTGGGTCGCTGAGCTACACAACGACGCCAGCCCTAACCATATACTTCAACGCCTACGACATCTACAGCGGGCAAAGCATACCACTCGCCAGCCAAGCAATATCTTCAGCCGGCTCCTACTACATATACGTGCACGACTTCCCAGGCACAAGCTTCAACATATCATGGGTCGTGCAAACATCAACGGTAGCAAGCAACACATACATAAGCGTCTACGAATCAACATAACAATAAAACCTCACTACTCATGGCAGACGCCGCCCTTGAATAATAAAAAAGTGGTGTGTGTTGTATTACGGTGCCATTTATTTTGTTTTATGGCTGGTTCTCTGAGGGTAGTGCTGTTGGTGGGGAGCGTTGAGCTACGCTGAGTGGGTTGCGTTACTTGCGCAGTTGAGGAGGCAGATAGAGAACCTAGCCCAACAACTCCAGGCTACAATTGACACGTTGAACCAGCTCCAGTCCGCGCTGTCGAGGTTGGTCATACCGACGCCACTCCCCACATACGTGACTACATCCGTCACGCTCCCGGTTACTGCGGTGGGGACTATACCCGTTACTGTGCAGAACCCGACAATACCTGTTGATGTGACGAATGCTGTGCAGGCGCAGATAATAAACCAACCAATACAGACATACATAACCACATCAACAACCCTGCCCATTAACATCGCCACCGCATCCATCCAGGTACCTGTCAGTATTCAGTCTTCGTACATAAATGTGCCAGCTTACGTCGTTACTTCGGTCAATTTACCCGTTGTAGTCACAAACACCCCGGTTTCTGTAAGCATATCAAACACGCCTATCGGCGTAACGCAGAGCACAACTCCATGGAACGTGTACATATCTACATCCATTACACTACCAATAAGTGGTAGCGTCACCGCCACCCAAGGAACAACTCCCTGGAACGTTTATGTCTCAACAAGCACAACGCTTCCTATTAGTGGTTCTGTTTCAGTTACCTCGTTGCCTCAACCCATCCAGGCGTATGTTGTAACATCCGTTACTCTACCCATTACCGGCACGGTCACTGCCACGCAAGGCACTACGCCATGGCAGGCATACGTTTCAACATCTGCCACGCTCCCAATCACTATCGTAAACGCTACTATTCAGGTTCCTGTTCAGTTCCAGAGCCAGACGGCTCTTGTTCAGACGCAGATTTCAACATCAGTCACACTACCCATCAGTGGTACTGTAACTGCCACGCAGGGTACGACTCCTTGGCAGACGTATATCTCAACAAGCGCTACATTGCCAATTACCGGCAGTGTTTCTGTTACTTCGTTGCCTCAACCCGTACAGGCGTACATAACGACGTCAGCTACGTTGCCGGTATCAGGCACTGTAACTGCTACTCAGGGGACTACTCCGTGGGTGACTTACGTAAGCACATCCGCAACTATTCCAATCACCGGTAGTGTTTCGGTAACTTCGTTACCACAACCGGTTCAAGCATATGTAGTCACTAGTGCGACCTTGCCTGTTAGTGTTGTTAATACGCCGATTAATGTATCGCAGTACACAACTCCCTGGAACGTATATGTTTCAACGTCGGTTACATTACCCGTTAGTGGTACTGTTTCTGTTACGCAGGGTACTGTTCCTTGGCAGACTTACATTTCCACAAGCGCTACATTGCCTGTTTCCATTACGAACGCCACAATCCAAGTCCCTGTTCAGTTCCAGAGCCAAACAGCTCCAATGCAGGTCTACCTGAGTGGTAACACGCTGAGCACACAACAGGTTCAGGTGGGTACGGGTGCAACACAGTTGCTGGCTACAAGCTTCAGGTTTGCGGTGTTATTGACAAACCTGGGACCAGGCACGTTATATATAGGTCCATCAAGTAGCGTAACATCATCAACCGGTTACCCACTACCATCTGGTGCATCATTATCAATGGCATACGGTGGCTCACTGTACGCAGTCAGTGCGTCATCATCGCTGGTCGCGCTGATGACGCTGGCACCATAATAATAGCTTTGCAATAATTCTTTCTTTTAATATCAGCTTTTTGCTTACCTCGATGGTTGCACAACTACCCAATATAGTGGCTCTACCCGACAACTTCGACTTCAAGCTGGATATAGACGTGAGGAGGGGTTTGGCGGTTATAGAGTATACGGAGTACTTCGACAAGAGCAAGCTGGCTGGGTTTGGCGGTAACATGTGCAAGGTCGCCTTTTCATACACAATAGTTAACCTGGAGAAGTTCGTCGGGGACGAGTGGCGCAGGCGGTCTTATGTGTCCTACGACGCTGATAAGTGCGCTATAGAAGCCGTGTTCGAGCTACCGTTTGACGCGGTACCGCAGGTAGTGCTCGCAATAGCAAGCGAGATGTCCGTTAGAGCACTCGTGCAGGGCGGGTTATCCCTGGTCAACGCAGTATCCAAGCTTCAGGAAATACTCACAAAGACGTCCGGCGCGCTCGACAATGTACGCCAGTTCTTCGGGCAGTCCGTTGAGGTGTCTGCAGTGCCTAAAATCGATGCGAGCACGGCAATGAAGTTGCTGTCTAAGCCGTCTCTCGTGCAGAAGATGATGGAGTTCATGAACATACTCAACTCAATACCAGACAAACTAGAGAGGAAGCCACTCAATGAGGCAATTAACGAGTTTAAGGAAAAAATAAACAAGCTCGTTGAGCTGTCGAAGGAATTAACCAGCGAATTAACAAAACAATAAAGCGTGATCCTCAGGAAGCCTAACCGCAACAACCCTGGTCTTCATATTTCTGACCCCGCCCGTAGGGGCGGGGTTGTTTTGCTTCGTGGGTTTTGCGGGGTTATGTTTATTAACCCTTGTTTTGTTGTTTGTTTGTGCCTGGGGTGGTGCCTTCCCTATCTTTGGATGAGCCGGTGGGGCGATACCCCACTGTTTTCACCACCCCAGGCACTAAATCCTTCAAATCGAGGAACAAAAGCAAACGTAGGCAGAACGACAACGTACGCACTGTTAGACTGAGACTTCTGCCGAACGGTGCCCAAGAGAGGAAGTTGATGAGAATAGGAGACGTTTCTGCTAGGCTTTGGAACGAGCTGAATTATGCCAGGTTGGTGCAATATAGGGAATCTGGCATGGTTGATTTTGAGGGTACGGAGCGCGAGTTCTATTACAAGTACAATGACGTGCTGGGCGTGAATGCTGGCGTTGTTATTCAACTGAACAACCAAGAGTGGAAATCATACTTCGAACTATCCAGGCTGTACAGGCAAGGCGAGCTACCGAAGTTCATGAGCAAACCATCACCGCCAGGCTTTTGGAAGGACAAGCTACTAGGCAAAAGGGAACTAAGGATCTTGGTGAGGAATGACCGCTACTACATAGAACCAATAAACGACGGCGAAGGTTACTTGGTTCTCAAGGACTGGGGTTTGAAAATAAAGTATGCAGGAAGGATTAAGTGGTCTGGTAAACAAGGCACACTCATAATCAAGCTTGAGGACAATAGGTGGTTCGCCTATGTACCAATCACCGTTGGCGCCAAACCAGCGAAGAAAAACCCCAAAGGTTATGTGAGGGGCGTCCATGATAAGATACAAATTGAAAAACCCAAAGGCAATAACAAGGCTTTCATAGACGTTGGGTTAAACAACCTCTTCGCCGTGGTCTTCAACCATACTGATACTGCAATCCTAATCAAGGGCTCAACAATTAAGGCGGAGTACTATTGGTGGAAGCGTGAAATAGGCACTTACCAATCCGTTAGGGATTGGTTGAGGAACCACGGCTTTGAGTCGTGGAAAAAGTACCACACCTACTATCTGCATGCTGTTTATAAGCAACGCGAGAGGCTTAGGCACTACTATAGGACGGCGATTAGGTTCCTAGCGAAGACTTTGTGGCAGATGGGCATCGATGAAGTGTTCATTGGCTACCCATATCTAGTGAGCCAAGATAATGGCAACGAATACAACACCAATATTTGGTGGTATGCGAAAATCATTAAGTGGCTTGGTGATGTTCTTGAGGAGTACGGAATTAAACTGCATGTTGTTAATGAGTACGGAACAAGCAAACAATGCTCTATCTGTAATATGGAGCATGAGAAAGGTAGGGTTAAGCGTGGATTGTACATATGCCCAGTAACGGGCATAAAAATCAACGCAGACCTAAACGCAGCAAGAAACATAGCAAAAAGAGTGGGTTATGAGACCCCAATACCAAGGAAAATACTGAGTTATATAGTAACAACGAACGGCGTGAAACCATTAACCCCCGTAGAGGGGGTAACACCCGAGACCCCAGAGTGAAACCCCGCCCCTAAAGGGCGGGAAGGGGGTCAAAGCGTTGTTGTTGCACCGGCAATGGCCGCGGGAGTACTTGCGCAAGCAATCTTGTCATTTCTACGCATAAACCTAAGTTCGGGGCTTGCATATTTTGTGGTCTCTGTAGTATTAATGGTATCAATGTTCTTTGGGGTTCTGCGCCTTATGAGGCGTTATCATGAGGCTTGTCAAGGAAGAGGCGGTTGAGAAATGATGGGCATAGCACTTGAGATACATGCGAGGCTTATAAGCCGTGTCTTGTTAATGTTGCAACCTTAATTACCTTTTAGCTACTTATTACTTTTTAGTTACTTACTTGGAGGTGGTAGTTGATGGTGTTTGTCGTAGGGACGAGGGGGTTTGACTTGGTTGAGGAGGGTGAGGAGGTCGTGGGCGTTTACATGTTAGATTCTGTGAATAGTTGTGCCTACTCAATTGTTTGGATCAACCCTGTGGGGTTTGCTGAGGAATATAATTTCGAATTCGTTGTTGATTCAGCCCTAACCAATTACGTGTTTTCAACGATGGTTGTGTTGATCAATACCCCCTATTCAAAGACCACACTAGAATATGGAAGCTGGCGGCTAGAGGGCTGGGAATTGTTCGGCGTAAGGTCTTATTCACAGTCACGCTTGTATAGTCCCTTCATACCTGATTACTTCAGCTTCAGAGCTAGCGTTAGGGAGAGAACACTTATGCACCAAAGCCTCTCCTATCATAACAACAATGACCAATCATTATCGCCAACACCAATAGCGCTTGTGGTTTAGCAGGTTTTTTATTGAAACCACAGAATGGCATCGATGGTGTTTAGGATTAGTGCGGAGTTCCATGTTTCGGATGCGTCAGGGTACAACTTCATGAGCATTGCGCTGTCGAACATCGAGTACTCAGTCGATTTAGTCTACGTGCAAACCAGGGGCTTCCAAACATTTGAGGGCATGATTTACAACTACCACGCGTTCCTAGCTAAGCTAGCCATGCTGAGCTATGCATTCACGGTGCCAATGCCGAGCACCGCCCGTATTAGTGAGTACGAACTCAGTATTGCAAGGAGGTACTTGGGAAGCGCAGGTAGTGGTGGCTGGCTCACGCCGTCTTACTACTTTAGGTCTTGGTGGCTGGGCAAGACGCGCTCAGCAACCGAGGCCAGAGCCGGCGTGCTTATGTGGGCACGCCAGGAGACCTACTACGATGAAGAACCAGGAGCCGTAGAGACAACACCACCAATAACACTTATGTTCTAGTTTTTCTTTATTAATTACTTGTTTGTTGTTTGTTGATGGTGTTTGGTGGTAGGTTGGAGACTGTAAGGGGTGGGCGGCGTGAAATTGTAGGTGTTGCGGCGGAGCGTTTCAAGAACCTGGGTAATTCCTTGCTTTTTAACGTAATAAGTCCCATACTACCCCGATGGGTTTCTCTATACGAGTTCTCTTTTGGGTTGTTTATGACGAATTACGTCCCCGTAGTGCCGTTGCCGAGCGCGTCTATTGAGAGTGATTTTAAGCTTGAAAGTATGCATTTGGTGAATGAAGGTAGTGGCCTTGCAATTGTACCGGAATACACCGTAATTCTCGGGCAACGAGACGATTTACGCATTTTTTATGTTTTTTATGAGATTTATGCAGAAACCTCGACGAGAGACGTCTTATTGAACAACAGCTATTACATTACCCAATCACCCGCGCCAGCGCCTACCTCACTCCTGCTTTAGTTCCTCTTTTTAATTATTTGTTTGTTACTCATTGATGGTATTTGGCGCTAGGTTGGAACTTAAAGGAGGTAAGTTTTATGAAATTAAAGGCAATGCGGCGGAGTGTTTCGGGAATCTAGGTAAATTCCTGTTTTCTGAAGTTGCGCGCCCCACAGCACCACATCTCTCAGAACCTCCTCCATATACGTTCCATATTGAGCTATTCATGCCGAACCATGCCTCCGTAACATTATTACCAAGCACGACAATTAGTAGCGAGTTTAAGGTTGAGCTTTGGATCGTTTGGCGAAGGGTGTTGGAGTATTTTGCGAGCAATGGTTTTGGCCATAAAGTTAGACCGGAATACGAAGTAATCCTCGGGCGAGCCGCCGCAACCCTTCATTATGATATGGAAGTTTACGATAAAAACGTCTTATTGAGATATTCCAATGGGCTTATCCGATATCCCACGCCACCACTTATATCTATATCGGTTGTGTTTTAGCCAGCTTTTTATTTACTGTATTGTTTTTCATCAATGGTGTTTGGCGTAAAGAGGGTGCGTGGTGGGTGGCTTGAGGAGCAGTGTGAACAGGCTGATTACGCCAATGGAGAGTACTTCGCAAACCTCTGCAATAATTTGTCCATTGACGTAGGTTTGGGAATATGTAGCTTCAAAGCCAGCTTATTACCACAAAACTACGCACTCGTCCCGCTACACCTCATACCAACTGCGGAATACGCCATTGGATATGGGATGATGTGGTTCCTGGTGTATCTACTGTCTGTAGGCGCTGAATTCGTCCTTCAGCAAGGCGACACTGGTTACCTCATTTTCGAAGTCGCATTAATAATAACGAATATCATGATGAGGCAATACATCTCCTACAGAGGAAACAACAACCGCTCAGCAATGCCGCCGCCTTCCTCGTTCCTGCTTTAATAACGGGCATGTGTCTTAGCCGGCTTTTTATTTGAAGCATGTCGGTCAATTGATGGTGTTTGTTGTAAGGGTGAGGGATATCCAAAACTGCCAAATTGAGCGGATTAGAGTTAGGGGCAGTATTGCGTGGTTTTTCGAGAATCTTGGCAATTCATTGCGTGTCCAATCCACCTCCACCCAGTGCGAATTTCCTACAATCTTGGCTTCGCCCAACCATGCAGTTTTTGCACCGGTTGTTGTACGCGGTTTGGAGTATGTCTTCAACTATGGGGAAAGACGGTATTTGGCATACAAGGGCTACAAGAAAGAAGAAACAATAGAGTGTAGCTTTAAATTGAAAAATATTATATATCCATATTTTTATTACGTCGTTGGGGTTCGTAAAAACAATACCGTGCTTTATCAGCGCTTTTCCTATTTTGACCTTTTAAATCAATCATGGTCACCGGCAGTACCTATGGCGCCACTGCTTTAGCCGTTTGTCCTAGGTGCTGTATTGCGGAGATGGGTTTATTAATGGATACGTAGAAAAATGCTCAATGGTACTGAGCATTGATGGAGAGCTTAATGAGCGGGTTAAGGAACACGTGATTTCGGGTTTGATATGGTCGCATACTGCGAATTACGGCGATTTGCTGGAAAACGGAATCGATGGTTTAACTATTTACGAAGATAGAGAACGCGAAGAATACGTATACCAACTTGTGACGAAATCCCCTAACTATTCCATTGTAACGCCGTTATCTGGCGTCATCCAAGAAGCAATATTCAGCCTGAAAGGTGGCCCGGAGTACCGTGTAAACCCGGAGTACTATGGAAACGGGATGTCCGATTACTACGACATGTCGTATACTCTTCGACGATGGGACGAGTACTTGGCATGGCTTGAATTTGAAATTAGGAGTAAGGAGTACACAGATGATGAGGAACTGTATGACCTTGCGGTAAAATATTTCTACTCATTCAAACAACCATTAATATGGACACCTGTCTCGCTCCTGTTCTAGTTTTTTATTTACTGTGTTGTTTCTCATCGATGGTGTTTGGCGCTAATGTGAAGATTGAAGGTGATGGTCAGCGTAGAATCAGGGGTGCTGTGGTGGAGCAGTTCGAAGATCTGAGCAGATTACTGTTTTTCAGAGTTGTTGGTTTTGCGCACCGAGGGATCCCCATATACGAGCTCTATTTTGACTTGTTCATGCCGAATTACGCTCCCGTGTCGCCCAGCGTGGCTATTAAGAAGAGTTATTTTGAGCTTGAGAGTGCGTATTTGTTGAATAAAGTCTTTGGCGCAGTTGCGCCGTACTACAACGTAAATCTTGGGCAACAAGGCGTTACAATCATTGTTTGCGAGGTATATGCCAGAACGGAACACACCTCGTTAGATTACCGCAACTTCATTATCCGAACCCCGTTATTCGCGCCGCCGCCTGTTTCGGCTTTGTTCTAGCTTTTTATTAATTGTTTTGTTTTTGCTTGTGGTGTTTGGTGTTGGGATGTTTTATGTGGAGGAGGGGCCACCTAAAATCAAGCATATTTACATGGTCTATTCCAAGGATTGGGGTGATGCCATGCATATCGAAGTGTATTTCATAGCTATTGTGTTGCTTGCGTCGAAATACGCCTCAGCAATACCATTGCCGGGCGCGACTGTCGAGAGCAATTTCGTGGTGGAGTTTATGATGGGACTCCGTTCGGGATATGCAAATTTAGTGACCGTAGGCACTGGCAGTTTAACTTCTAAATACTACATAAAGATCGGCACCTCATTCATCACAAACATTAAATATGGAATAGACATGGAGAGTAACATCGAGCTGGACAACATCTACGCTAGCATCTCCACGTTCGTGTTTGCACCTGTCTCGCTCCTGTTCTAGTTTTTTATTTACTGTGTTGTTTTTCCTTGATGGTGCTTGTCGCCAGGATGGAGCTACATAGGGGTAAGTGGCGCGGGATTGCGGGTGTTAAGGAGTTGCATTCCGGGAACCTGGGTTATTCCCTACTTCTTGACGTCGCAAGTACCGTAAGCCCCAAGCTCCAAGGAGTTTACCCATACGAGTTCTATTTCGACCTACTCGCGCTGAATTACGCCCCTGTGGTGCTACTGCCCAGCGCGACTGTTGAGGGCGATTTCGAGCTCGACCTCACGCTCATCCACTACGAGCGTGAGTTTTCTGTGTCTTGGGAAAGCATGTATTTGGTGAACAAGGGCTTCGGCTATGTAGCTACGTCACACTACGTCGTAATCCTCGGACAACGGAACATTGCACACCTTCTTTATGAGACAAGAATCACAAACAAAAACGCCCTACTGGGACAACACAACTACACCACCCAATTGCCCATGTTTACAACCGCGCTGTCGACAGTCTCGTCCTTGCTTTAGTTTTTATTTACTTGCTTGTTTGTTTTTCCTTGATGGTGTTTTTTGTTGGGGTTTGGTTTGTAGGGAGTAGGGGGCGTATGATCATGGGTGTTAGGGCGTGGTATTCCGAGAATTTTGGTAATTACCTGCATTTTAAGGCTTATGGTGCCGCAGGTCTCACGTTCAAATTAGATTATTCATTCGATATTGATCTGTTCGTGCCGAACTACGTCACCGTAACTCCGATGCCAGTCGCGTCTATCGAGAACGAGTTTAGGCTTATACTTGACCTTGAGGTCATTTTGAGAGGTGGGGACATTTTGAGAAGTAAGTTTTTAATAAACGAAAGTTTCGGCTATATATCCGCATCGAACTCACACTACAGGGTAGGTCTTGGGAATCAGGACGGTTATTGTTTTGACTATGAAGTAAAAATCCCCCCGAAGAAGAAGAAAAAAACTGAGTTGTCCAATTACGGCTGTTGTGGTAGTCGATTGCCTATACTGTCGCCTACCTCGCTCCTGCTTTAGTTTTTAATTTTCTTGTTTCTTGTTTGTTGATGGTGCTTGGCGGTAAGATGGATAGGCTTGCGGGGAATGGGCGGGAGGAAGTCACACATGTTTATGCGCAATATTCCATGAATTATGGTAAAACCCTATATATTAAAGTCGAGGGCCCCTCACACGACGAGCCCTCGTACGCGGGCACGATTGATCTGCTTGCGCCGAACTACGCCCCTGCAGTGCCGCTGCCAAGCGCGACCATTAAGGAGAATTTTGAGGTTGAGATCAAGTTTGCGACAAGACTCAAGCCGAAACGTGTAGAATTAGTGAATGCGGGCATTGGCAGGTTAGATTATTACAATTACTTCGTAAAGCTCGGCATCCCGGACATTGCACATATTAGGTATGGAATATACATCCCATGGAGAAATATCATACTAGACAACGACTATACCGAATTCTTCGTGCTCAACCTGGCACCCATCTCATCCTTGGTCTAGCTTTTTTATTAATTACTTGTTTCTTGTTTTATCGATGGTGTTTGGTGTTGGGTTGCGGTTGCATAAAGGAGGTAGGCAGCGTGAATTTGCGGGTATTGTGGCGGTGGATTTCATGAGTATGGGTAATCTTGGTGCAACGGGCATCGGAGGTCTCTCACCCCAGGGGGCTCCACCACGTACGTTCTCTATCGTGTTGTCCGCGCCGAATTACGCTCTCACGACACTGATGCCGAGCGCGACTGTTTACAACAGTTTTCGGCTTGAAACAACGTTTCTGGTAAACAGAGGTTTTGGCTCCGTATTTGTATTGTATTACACCGTAACTCTTGGACGAACAGCTTCATGGCTTATTTATGAGGTAGGTGTCTCGGACAAAGGCGTATCGTTAAGCCATTACAACAGCATTGCCAGATTACCCATTGCCAGATTGCTCACGTTAGCGACTATATCCTCCTTGCTCTAGTTTTTATTAATTGTTTGTTTCTTATCGTGGTGTTTGTTACTGTTGCAACAATGTATTTGGCAGGTCGGGAGCAGAATGAAGTAGTGGGCGTTTTGGCGGAGAGCTCCAAGAATAATGGTGATTTCATACGTTTCGAAACCAGGAGCGACATAAGCCTAGAGCCCGAGGGATTCACATATCGAGGCGGTGTTGTCCTCGACCTGCTCATGCCGTACTGCACTCCCGTGTCGCCATTGCCAAGCGCGTCTATTATGAATGATTTCATGCTTGAGCTTAATCGGATGAGTATGTATTTAACAGGCGAAGATAGGTTTATAAAACCCTGCTTTTCTGGGTTATTTAGTAACCCCCGCAGTGCTGGCCCGGGGCAGTCCCATGAACCCAGCCGGAGGGGCCGATGAAGGCTGGGCGAGGAAACCTCCCCAAAAAAGGGAGGAGGCCAGAGGCGAAGGCAACACACCTGGTTCATATCCGTATTATCCGTACTACGTCATAAAGTTTGGGCAACGGAGCGGTTCATCCCTTAGCTCATCCCTTAACTACGTCATAAAAATCTTTGGCAAAGATGTCTTGCTGAGCAACTACAATGCTATTGCCCAATTGCCCATGTTGGCAACAGTCTCGTCTTTGGTTTAGTTCCTTTTTATTAATTGTGTGGTTAGTTAATTATGGTGTTCAGCATAAATAGGTTGTACATTGGATTGTATGAAAAGAAGAAGGTTGGGAGGGTTTTTGCGCATGCCTTTGACGTGGACTTCGCGGATGACCGTAGCTACGCGACTACGTACATATATTGCAGTAGTAATTGTATGTTTGATCTCCGCACGACTTCGTTCGGGTATGCAATTGCCGTGGTGAACTTCATATATAACGTTATTAAGGAGATGGACAATCACGGAAGTGGGCTGTATTTGGAAGATATGTATGAGCTTTCATTCAGCGCTGAAACAACCTCTGAACAACGGAAGAGGAGACGGTTAGGCTTCCAAGGCACTGCGTCCAGCTATACAGAAATGAACTGGGATCGGGACTTACCGCCCATCTTGTTGCTGGTACCCACCTCGCTCCTGCTCTAGTTTTTTTATTAATTGTTTGTTCTTGTTTGTGGTGCTTGGTGCTTGGGCGAGTTCGCGTAGGTGGAGCAATCAGCGCAAACCTATAATCGCTGTGGGAGGGCATTTCAAGAACTTGTGTAAACTTATTATTTTTAAAGCCGTAAGCATCATGTCCCAAGTAACCTATCCATACACGCCCCCTTCTTACTTGTTATCCTCTTTTTACTTGTTCATGCCGAACTACGCCCCCGCGGCGCTACTGCCCAGCGCGGCTATTAAGGACAAATTCGAGCTCACACTCTCTTTGGGGGTTACATATTTGGTGAACGAAGGCTTTAACTTTAAAGTTACTGTTACGCATCCGAACTACGCCGTAAGGCTCGGCCGACAATTCGCCACATCCTTTCTTTACGAGGTAATACTCTCGGGCGAAAACGTCTCGTTAAACCACCGCAACTTTCTTGAACAATTGTTCGTGCTAGCACCCGTCTCGTCCCTGGTCTAGCTTTTTATTAGTTGTTTCTTGTTTTGTTGATGGTGCTTGGCGTTAATGTGGTGCTGTACCTGGGGGGCGAGGAGTGGGGTGAGGAGGTCGTACGTGCCTGCGCGGAGAGCTCTGAGAATAAGGGCAAGTCTGCACGTCTCAACGTCAGGGTTGAGGTAGGCTCAATGCCCGGGTTACTGTCACGCCCGTCCACCGCTGATTTGCTCGCGCCGAATTACGCCCCTGTGACGCCATTACCAAGCGCGTCAGTTGTTAGTTACTTTGTCGTTGTTGGTTATATCCTGAGTAATCTTCTGTCCTGGAAGAGGGTATATAACGAAGGTCACGGCTCCATATCTAGGGCGTCTTGGGCGCCTTCATACTACGAAATAAAGCTCGAACAATGGGCCGGCCTATCCCTTTACTACGAGGTGGGAGTGGGCGGAACCACCTGGCTACGGCACTCCAACCCGAGTGTCTCACTGCTCGCGCTCGCACCTGTCTCGGTTTTGTTCTAGCTTTTATTTAGTGCGTTGTTGGTTAATTGATGGTGTTTGGTGTTGGTGTTGAGAGTAGAGTGGATGGGCAACGCGGACTTGTGGGTGTTGAGGCGGCGGGTTCCAAGAATAAGGGTGATTCCCTGTCCTTCACGGTTTTTGTAGTTGGGCCCTCGCATATGTCCTATATTGGCCTGTCCATGCCGAACTACGCCCCCGTAACCCCGCTACCTAGCGCGACCATTGAGAGCGGGTTCGCCCTTAATAGCAAGTATTTGGAAAACACTGGGGTCGGAATTGAATACCACAAATACGAGGTAAGTCTTGGGAAAGGATTCTTCTACCCCTACATTATTTACGGGATATACTTCTCAAAGGAAGGCTTCCCCTCGCTGATTCATGACACCACCTTTAGACGATGGCCCCTGTTGATGTCTACCTCGCTCCTGCTCTAATTTTTTAATTGTTTATTTCTTGTTTTTGTTGATGGCGCTTTTTATAAGGAAAGTGCACGGTGGGCGGATTGATGTGGAGCGGTGTGAACGGGTCGAATATGCTGTTGGAGATTACTTCGGGAACAAGTGCAACTATCTGTCCATTGATGTAGTTTTGGGCGCGTGTAAATTCAGTGCCGATCTAATATTGCCGAACTACGGGTTCGTCTTGTTACATCCTATGCTAGTTACGGAAGGCGTCCTCAGTTATGGGAAGACGTGGCTCCTGAGGTACGTAGGGCTCTTGCCGCTTTTCTACGGCACAGGGCTCTTCGTTTGGCAACGTGGCAACGACTATTTCGACTTTGGTGTTTTATTACCAGTGATTGGCGGTGTTTTGCCTGAGGTAAGCATCGAAGCATACCAATACTTCTCCTATAGGGGAAATAACAACAGCTCAGCAATGCCGCCGCCTTTCTCGTCCCTGCTTTAACAACAAGCCCATGTTCTAACCAGCTTTTTATTTAATGCATTGTTTTTCTTGATGGTGTTTTCTGTTTGGGTGGAGTTTGATGGCAACGGGCATCGTAAAGGCACGGGTCGTGAAGGTATGGGCGTCGTTGCGGGTTATTCCTGGAACCAGGGCAATTCTTTGTTTTTCAGTGTCATGGATTCCCTATACTGGTTCGATATTGACCTGTTTGCGCCGAACTACGTCGTCATGGCCCCACTACCAGGCGCGACTGTTGAGGACTATTTCAAGCTTGAGGGTGCGGGTTTGCTGAACATAGGCTATGGCTATATAATTACATCTAAATACGAGGTAAGGCTCAGTCATCAAAACATTTACTACATTATTTACTATTACATAGAAATCCTGGGCAAAAACGTATTGTTGACCCACTACAACAGGCTTTCCCAACTCTTCGCGCCGTCCCCCGTTTCGGCTTTGTTCTAGTTGTGGGGAGTAAGTTTTTTAAGTCTGTTTTCTGCGGATCCCTTGATGTGTTGGGGGCGTGTGTTTGGTTTTGGGGATTCCATCTGTGTCGGCGTTA
>Ga0081473_135472_pt1 | contig 18205 bp, 15 predicted proteins | sample CisSprmetagenome_FD_70977 | JGI IMG/M metagenome (GOLD analysis project Ga0081473, IMG submission 70977) | Hypoxic/sulfidic aquatic microbial communities from Cistern Spring, Yellowstone National Park, USA v2 (version 2) | ecosystem: Environmental > Aquatic > Thermal springs > Hot (42-90C) >...
TTGCAGTCATCGATTATCACCAAAACCCTGACTTTCTTACCTTGCAAGTCCTTGATTTTGGGTTGATACTGACGGCTAACGTAAATCCCAACATTTTGGCTCGTCACCTTAGTTATACTGCCCTCAAGGTAGATTACGCAGTCCACAAGAAACCATTCAAACACCTCTTTATAAAACTTTCGTAAACAAAAGGCTTAAATTTCAGACAAAATAAAACCTACACAGTCCTGGTGGGGTTGTCGCCCCACTAGGAGCCAGCCCCGTGGCAACCTGAACACTGATGCCCCGAAGGTGGGGGCTGTGAGCCCGACGGCGTAGGGAGCTGGATGAGATGAAGAGGGTTCCCGAGGCCAAATGAGGGGTAACGGGGCACGCTAATATAGATATCCTTTCCTCTCACATACTTATGCTTACGATAGAAGTAATAAGACAAGGCTTGCGTAAAAGCTAGGAAATCGTATTCATGACCCCTTACGGACAAAAACCAGTCAATATCACGACCAATCCATACTTCAAAGGGCCTATTACCCAAGGATGCAATTATGCGACACCTGTAATGGCTACCGCAATATGGGCTTTCTTCAAATTGCTCTATCTTTACGTTATTGTTGTTTGGGTCCTGCCCATAAATATGCATTAGAGTGAAGAGAGATGATAAAACCGTGGAGAGATAGGGGGTTCTAAGGACAAACTTGATATCACGAACCCGATAGGGAGAGTGAGCCAAATACATAATAAGCGGTAATGATATTGCTATTAACGAAGCGGAGTAGGCTACTAGATATAGCCAGGTATTTCCTTTTAGGGCAGGTATTACTTCTATTATTGATGCGAAGGCGAGAACAGTTGCTAAAAACCACAAAATGTCCTTACCTGAGAGGTACCCTATTAACAATAATATCGCCATTGGCACTAAAGTTGCGGTTATTAAGTCCAATTGAATACGGACTAACTCTAGATAGGTTTGTAAGTGAAAACTCAAGAAAAGCCCCGCTACGCCTATCGCCAATAATCCAAATAAAAGGGTCGTCTCTTCTCCGTGGAGGATTAACCCCGCAAAACGTGAAAGGTATATCTTACTAGGTGGCTTAATATACTGCCTTAGCCTATCCGCAACCTCCCTTATCTCGGACATATCAATAGTCTCGGTCGCTCCATCCTCCGCCCAAGGTATGTTACTACAACCACGAGACTCCACAAAAATCTTCAAATCTACCATTATTTAAACCTTTACTAATGAGTGTAACGATGAGCATCTTTTAAACATGTTGTATTTGGTTGTTTAAATTGTTGCTTATCTGTCGATTTTGTGGTAAATATGAAGAACAGGGTCGTTGCGGTTAGGCTTCCTGAGGAGCTTGTGTCCAGGTTGGATGAGTTGGTAAAGCGGGGCGTGTTTAGGTCTAGGAACGATGCAATAAAGAAGGCTGTGGAGTTACTTATCAGCGTTGAGGAAAACGTGCCAACAACAGCGTACAGATAGTGAACATTTTTACGATTTCTACGTTAAAATTAAACATGCATTATTGCATCTTCTCTATGAGTCGTTGCGCTTCACTGACCACATTTAACAAGTCATCCTTCATTTGAGAGAGTCTCCATATTAGGTGCTCGTAGTTCTCCCTCCTTTCCTTCAGTTCTGAACCCTTGGTTATCAGGTTGTCCACATCAAGCAACAAGTCTTTGGCGTAGATAACGTGGTTTATGACCTTAGTACGTATTGATGAGCACCTCTTTTTGGTAACTATGCATACTTCAGCGTCAGCCTTTACCTTGTGCCACTCTTTAACGAAGTCCTCAACCTTAACCCTCATTTCATGCACGGAATCCCACCACTCGTCATAACTTGCGAACTCCATCACATCTACGGTAAAATCCTTATTTTTAAATCTTTCTCCAGAAAAACACCGTCTAATTTATTGAGTCTCCAGTTACCAATTTTCCGTACTACGAATTTTTGGTAACTAATAATGCAGTGCTTTTTCGGTAGGAAATGTTTATAAATAGGTTTGTTGCTTTGCTCTTGTGCCGACAGCGCGATTGTCCATTACGATTGATAGGAAGTTGGATGAAGCGATTAGAACCCTTTCGAAGGAGACGGATATTCCTGTTTCGTACATTATCGAGATGGGTATGAAATTCCTGTTTGAACATAGCGATTTGCTCACACAGGCACTTAATGATCGCGTTCAAAGGGGGGTGGTTGAGAAAGTGTATATACAACAACAGGGTGACTATATCCCGCTAACGACCGCAGAAGCCATAAACAGTAAAAAGAATGTGTACGCCGTAATCCAATGCCGTAACTGTGGCTATGTTCTGACCGAGCTCGCAGGCGTAAGTAGCATAATACGCGCCCGCGATTACATACGTAAACTAAACATGAGGTGCCCGCGTTGTAGATCAAACGAGTTAATTATGATAATTAAATGATGATTGCTAATGCCGTAAGTTCAACGCGTGGGTATTGTAAACCTGGTATGACTATCATAGGTTCGCAGGATAATTTAAGCGATAGGTAGCCCCCAAATAGGTCTAAAGAAGAAGCCATAGACAATATGTTTGGGATTGGGTGCACAATTGCATATAACAAGCTATATGTTGTAAGCCCTTCCTTTCTTACGGTGGTTTCCATTGATGGTTTACCGCCCATTAGAAGACTGACGCTGTACAGGATACCGCGCCACCGCATTATTGGTTCGTGGAGTGGTGTGTACAAAATCGGCGTAATAAACGACATCCAAGCTTCTATATTCAGCTCTTCGGTGGACTCCATCAACATTTTACCAGATGAGGTGAATCTCCATAATGTGACGTTTGAGGATAACTGTGTATGACAGTGTGGTGTTATGTTTATTTTCCACGCACCAGCAGTTGTTGTGTCTATACTTTCGGGTTCTCCTAGGAGTTCCTTGTTGGTGCCTTTAGATGTTGTTATTTTGACGGCAAGCACGCCTTTATGTGCCCATGTTAATAAAAGTGGTTATGTACATAGTTTTAGTTACCAATTTTTCGTAATTCGGTCTTTTGGTAACTGGTTTTTCGAATTGCCATATTAGCTTGGTGGCGCTGTTTGTTTTTATTTCCTTTATGTGGGTTTGTACGGTACACATGGGCAGGTACCGCAGTTACATAGTTTCGTTTGTCCTGTCTGTTGAGGATGTTAGGAGGTTGGATGAGCTAAGTAACTCACTTGGTGTTTCTAGGTCTAGGTTGGTCAGGGATATTGTACGTAGGTACCTTGATGAAGCCTCCATGGGAAAGCAATTACCAGGTGCTGATAAGGTTGAGCCACAGAGGCGGGCGTTTGTTTTGGGCAGTGTGAAGAAGGTTGTGGTCTGCGACTCATGCGGTTACGTACTTGCAGAGGTTCCCCTAGACGTTGGCAAACTCCATGACACACTCATATGCCCCAGATGTAGGAGTACTCGCCTTTCCCTGGCACTTGTACCTGTTCAGAGCGATAACCCCGCCAATGAGCAGAACACTGCCTGCTAGATCATGCGGGTGTTATTTTAGCTGATCCGTGTTTGCGCGCCGGTATATTATATTTTAATTATTATATTATATCATTAAAATATAATATAATAGATGAGAAACTGAATACATTAAAATAAAATGTATACAGGCGCGAGCCACTTGTTATTTTACCTGATACGAGCAGATGCATGCTGATGTGTTGCGGCGATTTCTTGCTTACACGTTTTTCTGGGTTGCTTGATTTTGTGATTCTGGTTTGCCTTTAATGTGTCTCTAGGGTTCAAATCCACGTCCTCGGTACTGCTCAAGCCTAGCAACCAAGGAGGACGCAGGACTGCCTCACCTCGGTAGGCTGTGTTTGTGGTTTATGTTTCTCGTACCTCGTTGTATCGGTAAGCTATTACCGTAATTAACCCAGCCTCCAGTTACCAATTTTCCGTTGTTCGGTTCTTTGGTAACTAGTAACTTGGTAAATACACAAAGGTTTTTATTTAGTTGCTGTACTGCATTGTGAATGCCTGTTAGCGGTAAGAGGAGCATTGGGATTTCGGAGGCGGGTTACCTAGCTCTCAGGGAGCTTGCAATGGTTTGGGCTGGGTTCGACATATACACGGAACTGATGAACCAAAGCCTGGAGAGGTTGGGCAAGCTTATTTCGGATGAGAAGTTCTTGATTATGGCGTCGGACCTTAGCCTATACAAGTACAGGCTATACGACGGGTTCTCATACTCACCACAACTCCTCAACTTCTTCATAAAGGACAAACAATACCCAAACATGTACGCAGGAACTGAGAAGGAGGCGCTGGCGACAGCCAGGGCACGCCTGAACTCGTACTCATTCCTGGGCGGGCCAAACTACACAACGCTGAACCAAGAACTACCGCAAATAGTATGCACTGGCGACCCAAACATTCAGCAATACATTTACGAGTGCCAGAAACAACTACAGCAACTCCGCACAGACGGGGGGACACCGCCAGCGAAGCCAATGAAGAAGTACGCTAAGGCAAAGGATTTGTTCAAGCCAATTGAAATAGTCGATGAGCCGAAGGACGCTAAGCAGGTTAAGCGTAGCAGGTACGCATTCGAAACAGCCATGCACACAGCATTCGCCAAACTGCCGAAGTACTCCTACATAGAGCCGTATGTGCTTGGCACCGTGGATTGTAAAGACCCATTGAAATGCAAGGAGTTCGAGTTCATAAAGTTGCTCCTGCCGACAACGCTTACATTATCAATATCGCCCAGGACCATGGTGGACCCACTGCTCCTGCCCGAGCATTACCAATACATGAAGCTGATTAGGGACTACATGGTCAAGCTCGTGGATTTGGTGTATGAGTACGACAACGACCCAGACATGCTGTGGTACCTAACGTCCTACCTAATCAACGACAGGAAGTTCAACGACACAATAAAGAAGCTGGCGGTTAGGCACAAGGTCAGGCAGAGGCACGTGTTTAACGCCGTACTCGACACAGTCGACCTAATGTTCACAACAAGCGACAGCACGGGCTGGTCCGACTACGCCAGGGGCTACATCGAGAGGTACAAAGTACCTAGGAAGCTCGTGTCTAGGTTCATAGAGCTACTAATGGACAACGCAATAGGCGTCCCAATGTTCAGGAGGAAGCCGAGCGAAATGCTGATAGAGTATAAAGCAATACTCCTATACCTATACTTCAGCATTTTCGACTTCAACAAGCTGAGCTACGATACACGGATGAAATTGCTGAGGCACCTTAGGCGAGTTCAGCAGTACCTAACCGAGCTGAAGCACGGGAAGCCGATTGACGGGCTTAAGGCATTCATCGAATTCGCGTTCTATGGCGATGGCACGGATGAGACGGTCAAGGAAATGATGAAGTTCGCCAGGAGGGCTTTATCGAAGAGGGTGTACTTAACAATAAGTGAGGAGGCATACAAAAAACTAATTGAGTTAAAGGAGTACTACAAGGTAAAGAGTATCGAGGAGGCAATCTTCAAGTTGCTCGATGATATATACAACGTGTATGTAGCCAGCATAAACGAGGTAATAGACTCGGTATTATTTTCAATGACCACCATGTGGTCAAGCGTACAGCACACAACGCTCAACATGGAGATGCCACTCATGACCATGTCGATGGCGCTCATATCCCAGTTCGCGTACTACGCAACTGAGTTGCTGTCGAACCCATACATAGAGTTCAACAGGTACCTAGCGAACATATACGCAACGTATATTTGGGAACTAAAGCTGATTAACTCCCTACCGAACGTGCTCAAGATAATTGGGACCCCCAAGCCGAAGCCATCAATCCAATGCATCATGGGCAGGAAGAAGTGCAACCCCGAGGTTGCCTATGAAGACTTCAAAACCCTCGTCAGGAAGGGGTTTGCAGATTATGAACTGGGCGACTCAGGCGAGCCGGTGATTCTGCCGAACAAGGTCATCATACCGCGCGAGGGCGCTATAAGCCTGGGGGACTTCATAAACGATGCGGACAAGTTCTACGACAAACTGGCGTACATCTCAAGGCTTGATATTAATAAGGTTCCATGGGTTCCCGTAAATTTCGTGTCCAAGCACGAGGAGTTGAAGAACGACCAATCAGTGGCGCCGCTCATTGCGGAGATATACGGTAGAGATTACGACAAACTATACCAGGAAGTGGTGGTGGACCTCAAGGACGTTGCTATAGACTACTTCGAATATTGGGCTAGCAAAACGGTTAATCAGTACGAAAAACAGTGGAAGCTCAAGGCAGTGGAGGTGCTGAAGAGCGTGAACAGCATAGCCGACCTGAAGTGCGACCCGAAGGCGCCGGACAGCGATAAACTGCACTGTGAAATACTGAATGCAGTGAATGACGTACTGAACACGGCAACTAACGTTCTCGCCCCTTACGACAAACGCGTAGACCTAAATAGGTACTTCTACCACGACGGAGAGATGCCGAGCTACCTCTACAAGGCCCTGAGGGTGGCTCTGAGGATATACGGCTACTACTTGCGCTGGATAATCAGGAACACTAAGGATTTGGCCAGGGAGGTGCTCCTAATAACGCCCAGGAGCGTGATTAACGAGGTGTCGTCACTCCACAGCCAGGCTGTTGCTATGGGGATATCGGACGGTATAGAGCGGAGCCTTACCAACATATACGCGAAGCTGGGGGCAATAAGTATAGTATTGAGCAGGGTGTACGCGAAGTTGCTCCAGTCATTAATGGCACTGTACTTGGTTAAGTACGGCGGCGAGGGTAAATACACAGCCCTCGGTCAATACAACCCATTCGATGCCGTAGCCCCACAGCAGGCGCTGGCGAACCTATTAATGATGAGCCTGGACCCAGTGAGCTTTGGGCAAATCATCCCGAAGATACCGTACCTACCAAGTAGCGCCATACTTGCATACCTCGTGTGGGTTCTGGACACGGCGTGGGTGGGCTTCCTAATAAAGGTGCGCGAACTGTTCACCGACTTATACGAGATCCCTGACCGCGTATTGTTCGATTTTATGTACACATCGCAACCAAAGAGCGTGTTACGCACGTTACAATTCACGTTCTTCCCAGCAGATCAGTATTACCTTCCAGACATGGCGCGCGACTACAACAAGATGAGCCCGAGCATTGATATGAACACCCGCGAAATACTCAGGGTATTGCTCACGCACCCAGCGTTAATGCACGCGGCGGCGTTTTCGGAGGTCCGTGACGGGTGGCCCAAGTACCCGTTTAACGGCATGCCGTTTAATGAAAACGCGTATAGGGTAGTACACTCAATGCTTCACAACCTGGTCACCCCATGGATTATGCGCGACAGGCAGAGCTTCATTTTTGCGAACCCACTGCACATGTCGGCCGTGAAGGAGAACTACAGCGCAGTCCTCAAGGTGCTGGACAGGTGCAAGAACTACCAAGACATGGACTGCATAAAGCGCGCCATTGTTGAGGCGGTGCTCGAATACGACGAGTTCTACAACTCACTGAAGAAGGAGGTGGAGACCCGTCTCGCCAAGTTTGAGAAGTCCAGAATACCAATTAAAGAAGAGGATGAGCGCACCACAGAGATGACGCTACATACCTTCCTCATGCAAGTCGCGAGGGGCGTGTTTTGGGACCACCTCGACATCTTCGACGTATCCTTCGGATACTACCACCTGCTCAGGGAGGGCGTGTACGCATCTTATGAGAACGAGTATGTAATAACCGACGAGGAGATAGAACAACTTAAGCAAGAGGCGTCATCACTCGTCAAGACGGATCCATACCTCTGGAAGCACCAGTATAGGAAAGGAAAGGTGATAACGGCGGAGATAGAGTCAAAGAAGCACATAGGCAAGAAGCAGTACTACAGGCCCGAGTACTCGCACGAGGTTATAGCCATACTGTTCACATACCTACAGAAGAGGTTTGCCACCAAGGACGATTTACTGAGGCTTGCTGGCTTCGACAAAGACGGGAAGTTCAGCCCAGGGTGTTGCTGGATGAGGGAGGCGTTCGGGTACAAGAACCTCATTGAGTGGTTCCTAGCGAACAAGAGCGATACGCTCTACATGAACGCTCTGCGTAGCGTGCTCGTCAACCTGCCACCGCCGAGCCTCTATGGGTATACGTACTACGCAGTGCCCGACTCAATGATAACGCTATTCCTCAGGGAGTTCTACGGATTAACGTGGGCGCTGATAGATATGCACTACCACGTGTTCGTTGCGTACCAACTGCAGGAGGGCAGGACGGACAAGCCCGAAGACACAGGCGCAATGTCGGGGCCGATGGCTGACTGGATGCATATAATGCCTGCGCTCCGCAAAATGGAGTACGTGATTGAGGGCGTTACGGACATGATTAGGAAGGAGCTTGAGGCATCGCCCACCGATGAGGCGATAGAGAAGGAGGTTTCCGAAGAACTGAGCAAGGTGAACGCGGAGGGACTCACGTCACCGAGGCTCAACATATTTGGGCTGAGGGTGGCTGTTAGGCAGTACGGGAGGAGACTGCTGTCGCTGAAGCCCGAGTTGTTGCAGAAGCTGGTGCGCGCGCTCGCCGAGGCCGTGTTCTTCCAAACAATGAAAAGCGATGTAGACGCACGGAGGCTGTTGGACAGCGAGTCGCTGTGGGCGCTCGATGAGTTCTTCGTAGACGCCAAAATAAGGCCGGAGGAGTTAATCGAGCGTGGGGTGTTCACGAAGGAGGAGCTCGATGGGGAGGTGAGCATGTACTGCCAAGGGATGGCGAAGGCGATACCTATTGTGTACCTGGCGGACGTCAACGTATCGATAAATGACGTGAAGCCCGAGTACGGCGCCATATGCAGGCAGTTCGGCTATGGGGACATCCAGGAGTTACTCAGGCAGACGTGGCAGAAGAGGGCGGAGATGGGCCTCGTGGCTAAGTGGGAGGAGTTCGAGCGCCAGAGGCAGGAGATGTACCGCAGGAACAAGGAGGAGGAAATGCGTAAGAAACTGGAGTACGTGAAGCGGGTGTTCGGCGACGCAAGCCCCGAGCAAGTGAAGACCATATGCGAGAAGTACGTGGACGCGCTTGTGGCGGCATACGTGAAGCACGAAAAAGTTGACTTCTCAAGCTTCCCGCGCGGCACATTCGACGCATGCAACAACGCTGGATACAACATAAACAAGGAATTCGCAAAGCGCACCGGGCACACCCTGAAGTACTACAACGTCATACATGAGGACATGAAGGCGTCATCAACAGGGGACATACTCTTCTGGAGAATCCAGACCTAAAGCGCCGCTGTGCTTTTTATTTCAACAAATAATTAAGGACAGGCATGAGCAACCAACCACCATACCTACCAACTGCACTTGGAGTAAGCAAGACAACGCTACTGCTGAGTAATAACCCAAGCAGTGGGCCGTATGCCTGGCAACCGCCCCAGTGCTCAATAAGTAGCAACCCATATAGCAGTGGAGCCACGGGCACGTATGGGCTACTCAACTGCATAGCCATTCAAAACGGCACCATTTCAGCTGTAGTGTGGTTCTACCTACCACCAGGCGGAGTTGGGGTATTGCTTGATTTCCAAAATGCTCAATACCCAAATAGTCCAGGTGCTTGTGTTCCATGGCTTTATGTTGGATTAAACGGTACCTTGTATGCGAGCGATTGGATTGGAGGTTTTTGGCAAGTTTCAACGCCTATAAATCCTGGGTGGCATATGGCTGTGGTTGAGGAGTGGGCGGCATCCACAAGCGGCCCCTACTACCTTGCACTTTACTTGGACGGTCAGTTTATAGGACAGACAACAACCAGTAATCTACCAGACATGTTTGGCCTTCAAGGAGCCCAACCATACAATAACATTGGCACCGGAAATAGTTGCGGTGGTTGGCCTGGCTTCCCTGCCAACACCTGGCTCTTCTTCAATGGCGCTATTGCCTACGTTGCTTTGTATAACCGTGTTTTGACTACCAGTGACGTCTTGGCTATTTACCAGGGTGTTAGGATTACGAGTGGGTTGGTTGCTGAGTATGCTGGTAACAACTATAATCCAAGCACGGGCGTATGGACAGACTCAAGCGGTAACAACTACAACATAACAACAACAGTGGTAGCAGGGCAATACCCACCAAGAGGGTGCACACTATGGCCCGTCGGAGTTTCTGGGAATTGGATAAACTGGCCCACGTGCTAATGGGTGGTGGGTGAAAACTGTTTTTAATGCAGAGCCAGTAATGTAATTGATATGACCCCCTTCCCGCCAAGGGCGGGTTTTTCACCTTGGGGGTCTCGGGTGTTACCCCCTCTACGGGGGTTACTGAATACCCTAGCAAAGCTGTTTTTTATAAACCTATCTCCGTGAAATCCCACGGAGTGGGCGACTCCGCCCTAAAGGGCGAGGCTTGCCCCTGAGTCAGCAACCAACTACTCAGTATTTTTATTTTTAATAAACAGTGGAGGGCTAGGTAGATGTATGTCGCTATCTGCGCCTACTAACGTTTCGTACTTACCGAGTGCATTGGGGATATCCAAGGTAGCCCAGTTGAGCCTGTCCAATTATTGGTACACAGCGAGCGTACCAAGTTCAATACTTGGTTCTGGCATACCCTACACGGTAGTGGCCTGGGTATACTTCAACGGCTTCTACAACTCAAGTTGCTACAAAACAGGCGGCTCATGGGGGGAGAACTACATATGGACCCTGGGGCAACCGGGATGCGGTGGTCCATGCCCAGGCGGGACGTTTAGGGGCGTTGTGTTCCCGTTTTCATCTTCATTTGGCTATCTCGGAATTGATGAATCATGTAGTGCAACTTTCTCATCGTCTGTACCGGTCTATGCTAACCAGTGGGTGTTCCTTTGGTGGCAGTACCCAGGCAGTGGCACAACGTTTTATTTGGGCGCAATATACGGGAGCAACGAGCAGTACAGCGGTACAATAACCCTCCCCTCTGCGCTAAATATACCCACCAGCGGCGTCTACTTCTGGATAAACCAAATCTGTAGCGGTGGTTGTGAATCAAACGGCTGGATTGCTTACCTCGCCTTCTACAACGTTGCGCTGTCTACATCGCAGATATACGCCATCTACCAGGGGCAGAGGATAACGCAGGGGCTGGTCATGGAGTACAGGGGGGACAACTACTACTCATCAACAGGTGTTTGGTATGACTCAAGCGGTAACAACGTAAACCTAAACCCAGGCACTTCGCCATACCCAAACAGGGGATGCCTGCTGTGGGTACCAACGTGGGCAGGAGGCCCATCTGGGAATTGGATGAACTGGCCCACGTGTTGAGGAAGCTCTGGTAAACATATGGGTCTTGTTGCAATAAATTTATAAGAAGGTCATTACATTCGGTGTGTAGCAGATGGTTGGTTTGAGGTGGTTGTATGAACGGTCCGAGTGATTATGCGTCGGTTAATCCGAAGGAGCCTGCGGTGATTGAGCTGTACAAGATAGAGAGCGCCATACCTATTGAGGAGGCGAAGCTCGGCTTGGTCGTGGACCTAGTCAGCGCAATAACTACGTACGCCGGCTCAATGCCCAGGGGCTTCAGCGACAAGGGGAGGGGTAGGTGGTTGCTCAGGGAAATCATCTGGCGCGCCATAGCTAACCACAGGGGCTCAGGGGGGTCCGTAAGTGATGTGGTGCAGTCAGTCGTGTCATCAACGAAGTGCGCACAGCCGATAAGCTACACCCACGACTTCGTCTGGCACAGGGTAGCGGGCGTGGACTACACCGTGTACCTACTCGTTGAGGAAATAACGAGGGCCGACAAGCTCGACGCAATAAGCACGCTTGCCGCACTGACGGCGGCGCTGAACGACATTAACGGCAAGGTTGGGGAATTAATAAACAAGATGAGGGGCGGCGTGTCAGCAAGCACGCTGGCGCGCAAGATAATGAACATGAGGAAGTCCATATCGCTAGGCGTATACACAGGCGAACTAAGCCCAGCGACAGCGCTCGCCACACACTCTCGGCTATCCAAGTGCAGGAGCAGTATTGAGAAGGCGCTGGGCGCGTACGTCGAGTACTCCAACTACATGGTTAGGAAGGCGCTCGGCAACGCCGAGGTCGTGAACTACATAGAGCTACTGAGCAACGAGTTCTGGTCATCATCAAGGACGCCCATGCTCACGCTACCAATAATAGCCATGTTCATAGAGCACGATATGCCGTAATAAATTCACCTGTTACAGCCAAAAGATATTTATATTAGTTCTGAGAAACAACTCTGAGAACACAGGGATGGAGAGGAAGATTAGTAGGGCGACGTTCTATAAAGCCGTGAGGAGGGACTACATGATAATATTAGCCGAGATGATAGCATCAATACTCGACAACGTAGTGCACGGCAACACCGACATTGCAGATGACGAATACAGCAGGCTGAAGGAATTAATCATGGAGGAGGACTACGCCAAGCTCGGCGCAGACGAACTAAGGCGCAAGCTCATAAGGATTGCAGAGAAAAGAAAGCAACTGAGGCTAATTGTGATAATAGACAACGACGAGCTAAAGGAGCACGTTATCGCTAGATTTACCAGCCCTCCTCTGCCTAGAGGATTTGCTAAGACCAAAGTCAGGAACGTCATAATCACCAAGAGTACCGATGGGGGTGGGTAAACCTCCCTCGTTATTTTCTATTTTTCTTTCTTCGTCATACGCCAGAGATTCTTCATTCTTCAAGGCATTTTTAGTAATATAATTAATTGTAGTATTTACATTAAGCACGGAAGTGTTTTTACTTATATAAATGCCATATTTACGTAAAATGGCTTCGATATTGGGGTCTGACCTAAACTGTTTGATGTATGTATAAACACTTTCGCTGTCGGTATTGAGCGATTTTATGAGTGTGTGGTATGGTGCGTCATCTACTATGGCGATCTTACCCATTGAGTATAGGTTGTCGATGAGGTACATTATTGCGCCGGCCACCAGCTTCTTGACCTGGGCATACGTGACGTTCTTGCTGTAGCGCTTAACAATATCAATGACAACACGCTTCAGCGTACCTATCGATATGCTGTCGCTAAATGATAAGTAGCTTGAAACGCTGCTAAGCATTTTGGCGACGAGTTCATCAATATTAATGTTGAATAGGGTAAACGTATCAACATTTAAGGCGTTATTTACAAAATCAACGAACCTGAAGAACGTACGCTGGCGGATATTGAACAACTGACAGAGTTGTTGTGGTGATGATAAATTACTATGTATTTTACCGAGTTTATGAAGTACGTAGATGCACGATGCAACAACGGCGTTCATATTCCTCGGCAACCTACCATGCTTCTGCTTAACCTTGTTCACACACATCACAACCGTATCAACATCCGCGCCAGACAAGCCAAGCTGTTGGTTATAGGCAGATATTATCTCTTTAACCTCATTAATAATGCTGTCAATGCTTGAAAAACCAATTGTTTTCTGATACTTTGCCATTTTAGCAAACGAAAGCCTGTTACGAACATCGCTCAGGCGGATGAGGTCGGTCGTATCTATCTTCGTAGTTAAACTACCGGTGGTCTCAAAATTCATAGGAGGACCCCTATGTATCTTCTCCCAATCCCTAACTTCGTAAGACCCATCATAAACGTTGACAGGCTGGACACTACCGCAATCAAGGCATACAAGCTCGCCGAATTCGTTCCTTATAATCCTCGTAGAACCACAATAAACACACCTAAGTACTCCATCCCCCCTTTGCGGTGAATTGCCCGATTCCGCCCCCGCGGGGGACATTAACCGAACCTAGAGGCTGGGGGGTAATAAGTATTGCTTTCGTAAAGTGCCAAACAGAAAAATAAACCAGTAAATAAAAGCACTTTTGCAAAAATGCTTTTTATAATTCTACGGGGGAATTCTCGTTCTTCGTGTAAACGTTGCCCTCCTGAATACTGAGGGCTAGCTTCTTTATGGTCTGTTCTATGCTGTAGTTCAGTAGTTGTGTTATTTTGCTGATTATGTCCTTAGGTATAAGAACGGTGTGGTAGTTCGTAATGATGTAGTTAATAGTCAGCCTGCGCTCTGCAACATCCGTTTCAACACTAGACACAAAAGCCAGGATTGGAGGTAGCCTAACATAGACCGCCCTGAACAAATCGGCATAGATGTTCATGAGAGCGGTCCTCAACGCAACCTCATCAGTGTTTTTCCTAACGTGCGATATCAAAACCTCCATGGAATGGATGAACCTCGCCGGCCTACCCCGCGATTCCAGCATTTCTACGCTTTCACGGGCCCACACAAACGACATAGACAGAGAAGTGGACTCCGGGTCGTTGGAAACATCGGGACCCAGTATGAATTCATTGTGGTCCAATATTTCGCACTCAACATCGTACTCACTTACGGTGCGCATCAGTGACGTCTTTGAAGGGCAGTAGAACACCGATATTGTTGGAAACAGCCCCCTAGCGGATTTGTTAATCAACACCTTCATTGTTTGCCCAATAAAGAAGCCGGCTATTTCGCCCTTCTTGCCATGTATTACCTTAATATCAACAGCCCCCGCAAACGCGTTCACCAAGTTAGATACGTAGACCTCGCGCACCGGCTTTGTAACATCAACAATCCCAGCAGCGCTCGGGCTAGCCAATGCGCGTATCGGGATTAGGAACTTGGACTCCCTAGCATACTTAAGCATAGCCGGTTCACTGAAGCCCAACAACACCATACCCAGGGGGTCAACATTAGGCGCCAAATCAATGAGCTCCTGGACAGAGTCTGTAACACGGACCTCGTTCTCGCTTGCCATACAATTAAAATCGGTGTCATCGGTAATATAAATTTGGTGTGTTGGATTAAATTTTTAATTTTGGGCTTGTTTTGGGGATTGTATGTCGGATAAGCATGAATTAATGAAGTTGCTGAGCGAGTATGGGGAGGTCGTGTTTGAGAGCGTTGATGCAAGCAAGTTGAAGACTGGTACGTTTACGAACATCCACAAACCATTCGATCTGACGGATCCTACTGACACGGCACTGCTGGAGTCAATTAGGAAGTCGGGGCTTGCGTCGCCTTTGATTACTGATGAGGATTATAACCTGATTGATGGGCACAGGAGGCTTGAGGCTTTGAAGGTAATATACGGCAGTATTGAGAAGATACCCAAACTACCTGTGATTAGGGTGAAGGGCATTAACTGTGAGAAGAACAGGCTTGGGTGCTTGAAGATTGCGTATGTCGTTAATGAGCACAGGAGGGAAACCGATGAGGCGCAGATATTAGCCATAATAAACGAAATAGTGAAGGAACTCGGTTGTCAACTAATTATTGGTAGGGACGTAAACCAACTATGTGTAGACTCCGTAGTAGACGCACTGGGTGGGGTAAGCATAGACAGGGAGAGGGTGCTCAGGCTTGTCCACCAAATGATAGCCTCCACATCGCCAGCATTGGTCGTGAAGCCAAGCGAACTTGAGGTTGCACCGCCTAAACCGACCGCGCAACCTGGGACTGAGATACCTGATGAGGTGATAACGAAGATAATGACCAGCATATCCAGGGGAGGCACATCCGAAGCAACAGTTGAGGAACAACCTGAGGAACAAACAATACTTCGCGAGCACCGCAGGCTCATGACGGAGTTCGGAAGGGAATTAGTCGAGAGGTTCAACCTAACTCCCGCCGACATAAGCCACCTACTCACGTTCCTAAAACCGAAGGAACCAGACAGAGTCGGCTTCATAAACGAGCTCTACGTACTATGCATAAACAAAGGACTGTGCCCAAACCCCGACGAGCAGGCACAAAGGCGATAGTGTAAAAACGCTGTAAGTTAAGAACGAATTTCTTAACTCTTTATTTTTGTTCACTTAAAGGTGGGTGATGAAAAAGGAGCAGGAGCGGTTGCCACAAATCGTCTTGCTCTATAATGACTTTGCCTATAGCTTTAGGAAAGTGGGTATTCTCGGTGCCAAGTACCTGGCTCATTATGCAAACGTGGTGTATGCACCGCTGTACCTGGCTTCGCTAACGCCTGTGGCTAGGTCTGACGCGGTCATTGTGGTTGATGACTGTTTTTCAGCTGCGGAGTCGCCGATAGTTAGGATGCTGGCTACGTCTAGACCCGTGTTTGTTTGGTGCGATACGTGGCACATGCCGGGCACGCCGATTAAGTACGCAGTGCCCAAGAACGTGTATTTCATACCGACCTCCAGATGGAACGCAAACATCATCGGCGAGTTCGGAATAGACGTATACGATAGAGTACCCAGGCCAATAGACGAAGCCGTGGCAAAAATCGCGCCAGACCCGAGGCCGAAGGTTATTTTTGTGGGGACAGACGTTGCGTATAGGGGAAGGAAGGGCATTGATGTTGTTGATAAAGTAATGCAGATAATAGCTAAGGAAGACCCGACCATAGAGAGGATCTGCATAACAAACTACCTGCTTGCATCATGCAGTAGGCACAGGTATGGCTCACTGAAGGAGGAGGACTTACTGAGGGTGATGTCGCAATCCGTGCTGTTGTGGCCAAGCAGGGCAGAGGGGTTTGGAATGCCTGTTGCAGAGGCTATGGCTGTTTCAACGAGGGTTGTGTACTCAGACGTGCCTGCACACAACGAGTTCGCAGTAGGGCTCAAGATAGAGCCGATTGAGGAGGACGTAAGGCCGTCGCTTGTAAGGCTTGGTTTTGTAATGCCTTGGTTCGAATTTGACGAACGGGAGGTGGCGGACATTGTGATAAAGGCTTCGCACTCGTTCATAAACCCAACAGCCAGGCAATACGCAATAGAGAACTTCAGAGGCTCGACGGTAGCCTATAGGTTGCTCCATACAATCTCCTCGGTGGAGAAATTAAAAGACTTAATGATTAAGGCATAGCGGATTATTTTTATTAAATCGGGAGTGTAATACAGACCAAAATGAGATCCCTAGGCGTACTGTTCTTTGGGACGGATGATACATACCCACTGCCGTGGTATGTAAACATACCGATTAAGCAACTTTCGCAACAAATAGTTCAGGCACCGCCAGGCCCAGCGTTTGGGTTGCTGAGGAGGTTTGGCATGCAGTTAAACATTACGCAGTTTGGTGGCGCGTTTTGGTTGAGTGGTTTTGCGCCAGTAACTACTCCAACACCGCCGTCTTACGTACAGCCGACTAGCATAATCACCGTATCTGCTGGGCAGACGCAGAGCATTAATTTATCAACTGGGTGGGTAGCCGTTGTCTATGCAAGGTCGTTCACAAACAACACGTCAATAGTTGTTAATGGGCAGACGGTGAACCTGAACCAAGACCCAGACGGTGACGGTGTCTACGAAGTGGCGCTGGCGTTCATGGCTGAGGCTAACGAAACACTTGTCGTAACGAACAACAACGCAACAACATGTAGGGTTTACGTCTTCAACCAACCACTCGTTGAGTACCACACAATACAGGTCGGCAACGCAAACGTGGTTTACCCATTCCTGCCGAGAATAACAGTAAACCCGCTCTACTCAGTCGCAATAGGCATACCAGGTTACGCGTTCACTGTCGGCGGCGCAGTATCGTCCTTATCTGCGTTAGTCACTGGCTGGTCACCATCTTCTCCGCCAAACGTAATAATCGAGCAGAACACGCTAGTCACCAGGCCGCAGGGCGGTACATTATATGTATTCTTCACGGTCTATAACGGCAATACATCAAGCATATCTATAAGCGGTACATTGGTTGACCAGAACGGCAATACTGTCGCCACATCCAGCGCAACCGTCAGCGCTACATCTACATCGTTAATATCGCTTACATTCACACCGCCAAGTGGCTATGTACTGCCGAATATTGGTTTGTTCACGCTGAACCTAAGCGTTACCGTCGGCACCAGTACGTATACCTCGTCTGTACCTGTGATAATCAACCAGACAGACCTATTGAGACTTGACATACTTGAGTCGCTCCTGGGCACACTACAGTTACCTATAACGCTACCAAGTAGCATTGCTAATTTGTGCTTCATAACATATGCATCAGTGGCATCATCACTAAGTACTGCACCAACGCCAGGCGTTGGCATAGGCTTCACAAGCATATGTAGCGGGCAATCAATAAGCATACCGCTGACGGTGTCCGTAGACCCCGACATAGCTAACCTACTGCCGTCATCAGGCGTTACGGTTAACGTCTACGCAATAGAGTATGAATTACTGAGTAACGGCACTGTCAACTACCTAGGGATAGTAAGTGTAGGCAGTGCTTCACTGACTTCATCACAGCCGTATGCTTCATTGACGTATTCGTTCACGCCAAGTGATACAAACGCTATGTACCT
>Ga0081473_132958_pt1 | contig 18190 bp, 23 predicted proteins | sample CisSprmetagenome_FD_70977 | JGI IMG/M metagenome (GOLD analysis project Ga0081473, IMG submission 70977) | Hypoxic/sulfidic aquatic microbial communities from Cistern Spring, Yellowstone National Park, USA v2 (version 2) | ecosystem: Environmental > Aquatic > Thermal springs > Hot (42-90C) >...
GCCGCCAAGTTCTTCAACTCGTCTGCGGCGTCGTCCTCGTCCCAGCCCATGGCCTCCGCGGCCTCCCTCAATATTGAGATGTCGTTCTTGCTCAGTTGCCCACCGCTGGATAGCTTAGCCGCTAGGGAAACTACCTCGGGATATTCGCGGCGGAGCTCTTCGAGCCGTTCTGCGACCCCTCTACTCTGAGGCATCGCATAAACGCCGGCTGATCTTAATAAGCGTTCCTCCGCCAGCAGAGGGGCGCAAAAATTTTATTGACGCTTTGGGGAATGATCTATGGAGCCGCGCAGATCCCCTGATTTGGCGGAGTACGTGTGTTCTGTGATGGAGGATGCCAGGAGGCGGAATCCCAGCCTTGCCGATCTAGACAGGCTCGCTGAGATTCTGCCTCCTAGGCGGATGATCCCCTGGCCATATATCCCGGTTGAGTGGATCGTGGACTAGCACTCCTTTCCCTCCAAGTGAACAACGCCGTTTTTGGCCGACTTGGCGTACACCTCTGATACGCATATTCCTATGGGCCGTCCATCTATATACACCGAGCCGTCGCTTCCGACCGATATCGAGTTGCCGTACGCCGTGATCATCACGCGGCCGCCGGATCTGAAGACGTCCACATCCGGAGCTGAGCTGGATGGCGCATTACGAGGTGCGGCGGGATGCATATGCCGCGGCGCGGCCGCTTGATTGCTGAGTAGCGCCTGCTGGTTCATCAGCTGGTCGAACACCTCCTGGTTGATGGCGGCGATAAGCTCAAACGCGGCCCTTGCGTCGCCTGATGCCAGCCGCCTGACGATGCTGATGATGTCAGGCATGTCCAGCCTCGCGCTTCTTATTGCAGTTCGTGGTGTATACGTGGTGATCCCGGTACCTCTGCGGATTGCCGTAGATCCGCCTCATAACTGCGCCGATGAATGCCAGCACCAACGGCATGTAGCCCTTGCGTCCAGTTATCCTCATGCCCATATACTGCTCTATCTTCCGCCTCTCTTTTATATCCATCATGTCCAACAGTTTGGACGGCCATATGAACTTAGCGCCGCCTCTGCAGGCGATGTCGTGCACCATCTTGGCGACCTCGTCGATATACCGCTTAGCCCTGTCCCCGTCTGCGCACAGCACCGCGGTTTTGCCTATCACCATCATGCTAATCATGCCGGCGTTCGCCATGTCCTTAGATGCATAATACACGCGGGAGTGGGAAAGGGATAGCGCGTCCGCAACTTGCGACATAGGCATGCATCCGTTCTTACGGACTAGGGAAAGAATTGCGTCCATGCGCTCATATATCCTTCGGCTCCTGCGTATGGGCATATCACAGAGTATCCTCGTCGATGTTGGCTTCAGTGCACTGGACGTGCTGTAGCTTCATCAAATAGAGCAGGGCGGGTATGAACTCGCCGTAGGCCACGCTCGTGCCGTAGCGCACCCTGTGCGGCTCTATAACCACATCGGAGACCGCGAACCGGCCCTGCCCCGATTCGCGCAACGACAGCCAGCGCTCGTAGCACTCGTATCCTCTCAGCCTCTGCGCAACTATGTTCACGAAGTCCGGATCGCCCGCTATAGTTATGAAGTCAAACAGGCGGTCTTGGCCGTCCAGGTGGATCAAGACGCTTAGGTATTTGCTGTGGATGTCCAGCATGTTCTCATCTACGTCGACGCGCACGCTGATCGATGAGTTCGATACGCGCACGAAGCTGTACCCCTTATTCACATAGTACTTGACATTAGACATAACACCTATTAGATTGTGTATAGATACGGTCAGCATAGCAACTTAACGGTGTGCAGTACATCCTGAAGTGAGGAGCTCCAGGGCACGCGGACGGACTCTATAGATGCCGCATCGGATGTGGCGGTTATGCCGTCCCTGGTGATGCGGATGTCGCAACCGCGCCACGTGCCCATGATCTCCCCGACGTTGCGCGCGAACATGTCGCGCAGGGCGGTGCGCATGATGTCGAACGGCTGAGGGCAGTCCACGGCCGCGGCCATCAGAGGGGCGAATTCGGCGTCAGATATCGCCACTGACAAACTTCGATCTGAATACCGTATCGAATTGCCGCTGACCCTGAACGTTCCGCCGTCAGGCATGTTTATGTATATGCCCAATCTATCCAGATCTGTTGTGAATACAAACCACGTCCTGCATTTGCTGTCATCGACATTGTGCAGTTTGCGGTACATCCTCGTGAATTTATCTGCGGACGCGTTCATGGCGAAAAGTATGTTTGTGTCTTCATCATCTTCACCGTCTTCATCGCTCCGATGTATGGATGCACTGATAGTGCCGTTGAGCGTGCGTTCGGCGACTATGTATATCCTGCCGACAGGGCGCTTGAGCGCGTGCACGCCATCATCGGAGAACTCGCCGACCATCTCGATCAGGTAGTCGGCGATCTTGGATAAGTCCGAGGCCGTTTGAGCCATGGGCCTAAAGAATTACGGGTTTAAAAAGATTACTGACCCTCAGCCGCGCCCAGCAACGACTTCAGCAGTGAGGCGTACACCTCAAGCTTCTTGCGGCACTGCTCAAGCTGGATTCTGAGCTCCATGATCTCCTTATTTGAGCCGGTCTTGGTGATGGGGGCGACGTCTACCGGCTTTACGATCACCTTGACCGTCTTGTCTACGAACTTCTGAACCTCGGGATCGGCGATCTTAACTATCGCGTTGTTCCTAGACCACGTCACGCGGCCGAAGACGGTATATTCCATGCCGTCCGCATCTATCGTGAACTCAGCGTGCTTGATCCTGCGCAGATGCCTGGACTGATCCGAGTCGAAGTACATCACGTAGCCTACCGAGGGCCAATAGCGTATCGACGCTTTAACCAGCTTGACGCTCATAGCCTTTCGATCGCGCTCATTAACATCGATACCTGCTTGCGGCAGTTCTCAAGCTCCATAGTGAGCTTGATGATCTTGTTGCGCAACACCTCTATATCGGTGCTGACGTTGTTCTGCTGAGTGCGTATGGGCGGCTCATTTATCGGCGCGGCGTCCTTGATCGTGGCGATCTGGCCTGCATACGGCATTAGAAGCGACTTGTAGTTGTCGTACGGAATAAACGCGGCGGTGTTTCCCTTCGCTCCGTTGCGATATACGTGCATTTCCAATTCGTCGCTACCTATACGTACAACCACGCGGGCGCGGCTCATATTATATAATTCGCTCTCCTGCTTCCTGACGATCAACACCGGCACCGTCTTCCCGTGCACCCTTCTCAACGTTACCTTGGCCATGGTTTGAGGAAAACACGTGTTTAAAAAGATTTCGGCCCCGGCTCAGCTGGAGAACATCAGCTTGGCCAGCCTGACGTTCACCGCATATGCCGACCCCTTCGAGGTCTTGACCTGGCCAACTATGCACTTGGCCAGCTCGTTGGCGGCGATGTCGTGCACGAGCCTGCGCACTGCAATATACTCAGGCCCGCCCTCAATGCCGAGCTGGTGGGCTATGGTGCGCGGGCGCAGAAGGTACCTGCCGCCGCGCGCATTGCGTATGTTATCGAGAATTTTGTTGAGAACTACCTCCCTGGTGATGCGTACGCTCCGTCCATCCGCTTTGACCGTATAGGCCATGGAGGAGGGAGGAAATGGGTTTATAAAGTTTATGCGCACAGCTTCTGCCTGGCCTTATCCCTGTCTATCACGATCACCTGCCTCTTCTTGGCGAACTTTGCAACGCGCAACAGCGCTCCGTCGAGGAGCGCGCGCGCCGCGGCCAATATCGCCGAATATACCGCGCTGTTCGACGACCTCTTGGCGTCGTACTTGATTATGTAGTCCAGTAGCGGCTTTAGCCGCAAAGATATCGTTTTTCCGCGGGCTTTGGATATCGCATTGCATAGGGCACGCCTCACGTCATCTATCGTTATAGTTATGCCGTTGGGATATATGTATACTAAATCCTGCCCCAATCCGTGCAGACACCATATCTTCTGCCTGCCGAAAACGCGTTTCGCGGTCATGCCGCAGTGTTCCAAGAACTCAAGAGCTGTATACACAGATGTATACGATATGCCGTACTGCCTAACCAGCAACGATTTAGAGACGCATCCGTGCTTTATCAGTATAGACAGCACTCTGCGGGCCGTCTCGAAACTGCGCGTGGATTTCTTCGACAGCACATCCCTGCAGGTGGCGCTGATCTTTTCCCTGTCGCCGCCGCACAGCACGTAGATGGGCTTAATGCCGTTGCGCCCATCTATGCACACGACGCCCTTCTTGATCAGGTAGTACACCGCATTGCGCGCCTGCCGGCCGAACTTGGCTACGAGCTCGTCGGCCGGCGTGGGGCCGCGCTCAGCTATATACCGCACCACCTCGTCCTTATCGACTTTGGCCATATTATCTGCAGGAGGGGATATATTATTCGGCCACCTCAACGTGCACGTTGGGCCTCCCCTCCCTGTCCATGCCCATGGCGATGTACGCCACCGCATCGCAGAGGCCGTTCAGCTTGATGTTGTACGCAGTCTCGACTATATCGCTCATGATATAGCGCTGTGCGGTTTCATACGGCACCGGGGATGCCGCATCCCCCTTCACGCAGTACATGGGCCACGGCTTGAGGAAGTGGGCGTAATGCCTGCCGGTCAGTTGCGACATCTGCACCGCCATGGGCATCCAGCTGGCAGGTATCTCCAGCGGATATTTAGATATCACGGGAACCATGTTGAACAGGACGGCTATTATAAGGGCCTGCGCCACGTCGTTGCACCTGGGGCCCAATGCGGATAGGCACACGGCCCTAGCGGCGTCCTCAAGCGATGGCCTGACCCTGCACTGAGCCTTTCCTATGGCGCACGCTATGGGCATGTACGATGCAGGCGGCTGGGCTCCCAATGCCGTGAACAGGTCGTTGAGGGCCGGATGGGGCGGCTCCTCTGCGCTCCGGGCCCTCACCGGCTTCGGCTCGTACTCATATATGAAGCCGTATGGATCCACCGCCTGTACGCCGCCGGGCACGCACTCGCTGGATACTGCCGTGGGCATGAAGCCGACGAGCTCGGCTACAGCGTTGTACACGTTGATGGGCGCATATGGATGGTAGCTGTTGGGCCTGACCAGGTCATCGTAGCGGGGGCACACGCGCACCAGCTTGACGCATCCGTCGGACTTCTCAACCCTGTAGCAGTGCCTGAGGGCCGCGCTCAACAGCCGCCGCGACAGGTATACGTACAGCGGGAGCACATCAGACGGCGCCGCGGCGGACGACATGGTGTTCCAGTCGAGCGGATATGCGGGCAGGTTGTAGCTGAATAGGGTGGCGGCGCGCAGTGCGGGAACGCCGCACACATATATCCAGCCGCCCTTGGCGGACGCCATTATGTAGCTCGACCGGCACGTAGGCTGGACTAGGTCGTATATCCTCCTATCCACATCTACGCTGAAGAAGCTGAGGTTCGGCAGGTCTATGCGGGTGCCGATGGACAGCGTAGGCGCAGGCTGGGGCTGTGACTTGAACACGGCGACCGCGTTGCGGCCGTCCGCATGCGCGGTGGCTATGGTGTAGCCGCCGACCTTGAGCACGGCCGCGGCGCCGCTACGTCCTATATCGTATACGGCGTCTATCGCTCCATATCCGCGGAGCGCCCTTATGCTTGTGCCCCTGCCGTATATGAAGTCCTCCACACTGCCGACGGGGGGCGTGGCTATCTTGCCGTCGGCTATGCGGTACATGCAGTCAAGCGAACTGCCGCACGCGTGATCCAGCGCAGTGGATATATATCTAAGCACGGCGTTCAGCGGCGATCTGGGAGGATTCCACGGTATGGCCGGCACGAGGAGTTTGAACAGCCGGCCGAACTGGGCCAACTTATTATTGCCGGCCACTATGAGCGTCTTGGGCAACCGCAACTCGCTGTATATGCCCATAGCCGTGGCCACACAACGGTTTAAAAAGATTGCTTAAGCGGCTCGACCGGCACCCAGCCTCGGGTTTAAAACCTAAATACCGGTGCGTTCCACCACACATGAGCAAGAACAACCCGCTGATCCGCATCGCCGCCTCTGTGCTGATGGTTATAATATACGCCGTAGCGCTGATCCTGCCCAATTCAATGATGTTCTACATCATAGCCGTTATGCAGTACGATATAGCGACTAAGGCCTTTTCATTCATTATAACTATAGTGTATAATGCATTTATGGTATGGTTCATAACAGATTATTATTATCATACTAATTATTATGCTAAATTGTATTCGATCAAGGATAATATTATAATGGCTAGGCTTGAGCTAACTGAAGCCGAAATCAATATAGAGTCTAGACATGCGTCCTCCAGCGTTGATCCGTTGATGGATGACGTTTACAAACATATAAAAACCGCTAAGAAGCTTTTGGACGAAATCTGATCTGTTAACCCAAAACGTATTTTTCGTTACAACCGCGTAATTGCGGCTACCTGCGAGGCCCTTTCAAGAAACATGCGCCACGCCGATTCCTTTTCCGATTTCTTGGTGCACATCCTTCCCAGGGTGTACATGCACAGGTAGTTGCTGACCACGGCGTCGGTGGAGTCGATTAGGGGCGCCAAATACCGCCACGCCTTCATGGTGGTGCCGAACATGTGGATCTTGATTCTTCGCCCGTTTCTCTCGATTCGCTTGACTCGTTTCAAAATTGCCTTTGCTACATATCTCAAAAATTTTATTTTATATGTGGTACATGTTGGAGAGATGGCTATATAGTTATAGCGTTCAAGCAAGCCCAAATCCCTAACGTACTCAAACGACTTGATGATCGATGCGGCGTCGTCCTTTTTGCCCTGTAGCGGGATGATCCACCTCACGTATGGATACTTGCTTACGGCATACTCTATGTTCCTGAACGTGCGCTCCACGTTGTCCTCTATCTCGTTGCCCTCATAGTCGGCAGGATAGTCGGGCACAACGGCATAGCTGTCATCGACCAGTTTGGATACCGCACTCCACAGGTTCACCACCCGCTCTATCCAGCGCTGATATCCGCCCGGATACTCCTTCAGCTTGAACCTGTGGAAAACGCTGTGCACGCCCGAGTCCAGTATGAGCGATTTGATGGCGTGGGCCGATTCGCCGTTGACGTAGCGCAACGTGAATTCGTGATATGCATTGATCAAAAGGTATTCATACGTCATATTCGGATAGGGCGGAGTTGAATAAACGATCATGGGCTATGCCCACTGCACCGGTATCGGTATCCCCGAGTAGTACGCATATGCGACCGCCAAGCTCGCGGTATATACGGCTATGTCCTTAGGCGCTGAGTCGTCCTGCTCCACGATCTGGTAGATGGTATATAAGGCCGATAGGGTCAGCGCCACTGCCGTAGTAGATGCGGCGGCTAAGTAGAACAGCTTGGCCGCATATATGCCTAAAGATATGTGTATCGGATCTCCGTAGTTGCGCATGTACTCATACAGTCTGGTTATGTCGTCGTCTATTTGAGACACGGTTCTTATCTTTCGTGCAGACGTCAGCCGCGCCCATACAGAAAACAGGAGGAGCGCAAGCGATACCGCCATCAATACATCCATGTCCGGCCTTCGGAGCCTAGATTTAAGCGTGCTCCTTATTATCCTGCTTGGTATACGGCTGTGCCTTGATCAGGAACACCGCTATCTGCTGAATTGTCGTCCTCACTGCCTCGATCTCCTGCTCAAGCTGGGCCACCGTCTGCTTGTAGTCGCTGTACCAAGCGCCGAATCCGTTGCCGGCCGCGAATCCGCTGGCCACCAGGGAGAAAAACCAAAGGAGCGCATTCACGACGTTCTGAATCGGATACAGAGACAGCATGGCAAGCGCGATTGATGCCAGCGATATCTGGCTCGATACGTTCCTGCGGCCGTAGTAGCCCACTATCCAGCCCAGCGCGAAGCCGAACACTATGGATGCCGCCGCCACATGAATCTGCCCGACGAATGCCGTGTAGTCCATGTGCATATGCGCCGCGATATTACTTAAAATGCTATTGTTTGAATTGCGTTATATCTATCGTGAATTTCGTAGGCAGGGCTAACTGTGAGGATATATTTACCGTTGCGGTGTAGACCGGCGTACTCGTCACCTGGGCCGCGCTCGACAGCGGCGATGTGTTGGATATAGATGCCAGATACGTATTCAGATTGGAGTCCACCACTATGACTGTGGCCTGCTGTACAGTGCTCGGGGTGAGCGGTATGCATATCATGGCCAAGCCGTTGATTATCTCGGCCTCGGTATATACCTTCGGGTTGGCCAGATAGAGGTAAACGCGGCCGGACGTTATAAGCTGGTTGCCGTTGTACACCTGCGCGAGGTATGTGTACGATGGCGCCGTGCATTTGTACCCATATGTAACGGGCTGGGGCGATATGCCGCTGAAGGTGCGGCCGGTCGTAAATAAAACGGTGGTGCCCGTCCTGCTACCGGACAGCACCTGCGGCACAACGTATCCGCTCAGCTGTCTTCCGGTCGTGAACAAAACAGTAGTGCCCGTTCGCGTGCCGTATAACGCCGGCTGAACCAGCGCACCGCTTATCTGGTACGGATTGACCGTGAACGTGCCGCTGACCTCACTGCCCACTGCAGTGGATACGTTGGGGTACCACTTGGCCACTACGAAGCCGTCCAGCCTCGATTCGCAGTAGTAGCTACCGCTATTCCTCGCCGCTATGTACACTATGCCGGTGCCGTTCACCACGTTGCTCTGCGGCGATGTGTCCTGGGCGTTGACCGCCTGGGTGCCGTCGTAGTATATCTGGGCGTTTGCGTTGGTGCCGTCGTACCAGAAGTAGACCTCGGCAGTATGCCACGTGTTCTGCGATATGGATGTGGAGTAGCACGATATGCCCGGGCCGTTGTCCGTGGTGGACTTGGTGAAGCATATCCGCGACTGGTAGTAGTCGAAGGTGAAGTGGTAGCCGCCCTGCACTATATCCTCTGTCGTGTTGAGGTACGTGGAGTCGTACGCCGCAAGCCACGTGGCATCCCCAGGAGTGGAGCTACACGACGTTATGTAGAACTTGAACTTGGCGTAGAGCCCCGTCGGTTTGGTGGGGGCGGGCACCGGATTGGCGCCGTCTCTGCCGACGACGCCGCCCCACTGGTTAGCACTGCCGGGCACCAGCCGTATGTACTGCTGGTATATGTACGATGCGGATCCGTACAAGAAGCTCTTCGAGAATTGGGTGGGATCCTCACCGAGCAGAAGCGCGTCGTAGGGATACAGCACGTTCACGGCGGCAGGATTGCCGTAGTACATGTTCAGCGTGATCGAGGACTGCGGCGCGATGTACGGCACGGCCACGAAGAAGCGCGTGGACGTGGTGTTGCAGGTGCCGGGCTCAACGTATGCGTTGAGCACGTTGTTGTTGGCGTCCGTGAACACCACGTCGCCGCAGTCGGGCCGCATCTCGCCGTTTGATATCGGCGTAGAGGTATCTACGACTACCCATGCCTGGTAGTTGTACAGGCCTATTGAATTGCTGTTGGTTACGGTGATCTGGCGCTGGTAGCTATAGGTAAAGCTCATGCATATCTAATTGCGTAGAACGTATAGTCGGAATTAACCGTGTTGTTGCTACTACCACCGCCCAAACATACATCGTAGCTGTACCAGGTCATTACATTGCTGTACTGGACGGCCACATACTGGTTGCCCTGTATCGATAGCACATCGCCGGGCGATATGCCGCTGTCGATGTAAGACAGGGGCAGTAGGGTCGTGATCGGGGCAAATATGCCGGTAAGAGACCAGGGATGTGTGCCGTGGGCGACGTTGGCTATAGGCTGAAAGGCATAGACCTTGCCGTCTATGCTGGAGAGCGCCGTGGGCAGATATACTATTTCGCCGTACGGAAGCCACGTACAGAGGTTGGACGACTGATCCAGAAACCTCCTCACCTGCATGTAATACGACATGGGCCCTCTAGGGCCGTCGGCAAGCACGTTTGGACATGGCCTGGTCATCTGCCTCAGCGAGCTGGCGAAGGTGTGCACGTACACATTAGACCCGGTGAGGTAGCTGGCTATGCCCGAGGGCATGTTCAGCGATGTCGGACTGTCCATACATATGCCGTAGCCACTGGACGTAGTGGTATATGTAAGTGTGCCGCATAAATTAGTAGGATATGTAGGGAATTTGGGATTAGTATTAACGGCATAAATACCACCATAAAATGTATCAGCAACAGTGCTCAAAGCCGTTTGATCTGTAAATAATGTCCACCACGGTTGCGTTATGTTCGTGTTGAACGGCGTTAAGCGGTACACATGCATTGTAAATGGTACATCTCTATATGTGGTCTTCACAGGTGTCTGTATAAATGTAAATCCATATTGATCGTACCAGGTATAGAATGTGGACTGAAGATCCACGTACCTATACGGTATAGTCGTATCGTTACATGCAGTGGCATTAACATTATATGTAACTGTTAAATCATACGCCCTTATGCCGAATGTGGCATATAGTGATGCGGTAGATGGCACAGCGAAATTGGTCGTGTCGAAGCTCGTAGCAACGCCGACGAATATGCCGTACATGTTGCCGGGACGGCCGTAAGTGCCAGTTGTATTGCACCAGTTCCAAGAGTCATACGAGTAACCACTGGCAGTCTTAGTTGTCGTTCTAAATGCGGTTGGCCCTATTATTATATATATGTTGTTGTTGGTATAGCCGTCGGGGTCGTTGTACTGCAGGGCATACCACGGATATGTGCCGCCGCTCCACTGCGCGGCCAATGTAAACGGGCTGTTGGTCATGCCTGTGAGCAGGTTGACCAGCCTGCTCACGTACTGGGACAGCGTGCCCACGTACACGTCGAACGGCATGGATTGAAGCGGTTCTGCGGTTTAAATGCGCTTCGCACACGAATACAACGTGACGCCGCCGCAGTTGCGCCTATCCACGAGCCCCTGCGCCGCCAGCTCCTCCAGCCTCCTGACCACCGCGTAGTAGTTCCTGCCGATCCTTTTGGCGATGAAGCCGGCCGTCGCGGCGCCCACATCGGCCAGCGCATCGTATATCGAATCGCCGATCCTGCCGCACCTGCATTCGCAGTCGGCCGCGTTGCACGGATCGTCGATGCACCGCTCAAGTATCCTGAGGCCCATATGCCTCCTGTCGTACAGCACGCCGTATATGCATAACTGTCTCAGCGCCTTCTCCACGTCGCCGTACAGCCTGGCGTAGCACAGGGCCGCGCAGTCCACGCGGTGCTCAGTTTAGGGATTTATAAAGATTTGGCCCGTCGGGGGCCTACAAAAAACGGTATAGGTATTCGGCTACCTGCTTCGCGCAGTTGACCGACGTCGAGCCGGCGCATGCCTGAACCACGTATCTATACAGAGGGGAGTCGGGATGTATGCGTATCCTCACGCCCTTGCTGTTCCTGGTCTTGCTGAGGTATCCCCTCGCGCTTAGCTCCTGTATCAAGGATATCAGCTCCGCGTTAACCGACATGAAGTTCGACGGCCTGAAAACTGCATCGCGGCCCTTGGCGTCGACGACGTGTTTGACGACCAGCTCAGCGAACGCCAAGATGCTAGATAAGTCGGTCATACATCGGCTGGTCGTTGCGCATTACGATCATCTTAAGCGTATCGGCCACGGGCATCACCACGACGGACGTGCAGACTTCGGGCTCGGCGTTGCGCTCGCCCGCGACGAAGTACTCCACCCGGTTTTCTCCGTATACGTATTTGTTGACGAACTCGCTGTATGTGGAGCCGTACGGCGGATATACGTACACGATGGCGCCTCCACTGCCGGCGCACAGATCCACCCTATGCGCCGACACGGCCGCCGCCCTTCTTACGGCCGAGGCCGCATCGGCCGCCATCTTATATGCGCCGTCGCTGATGGGGCCAAGCACCTGCATGGATGTAAGTGCGTTGTACATGTGCCAAGGCCACGTGCTGTTGGCCATGAGCCAGAGGGGCACCACCGAGTAGAGCTCGCCGGTAGCGGTGAAGCTCCGCAGGTCGGCCGGCACGGCGTTGGGCAAGACCTTGCCCACATCGGCTACGCTGTTGAGCCTGTTCATGGCGGCGATGGACAGTGTGGCGAACACGCGGTTTATGGAGTCCTCGGAGACGCGGTCTGAGTAGTAATACGTGGCTATGCCTCCCTGATATTCGGCGTCGAACTCGCCCCGCTTCTGCCTGACCACAAGCTTGACCTTTATCGGCGCCAGGTATTGGTAGTACGCCTTATTTATCAGCGGAATATAGGAGATGGAGAGCGCCTCAAGCTCGTTAGACATCTTCGCTGATGACGGTTACAGATGTATTACCGTCATCGCGTATAAGTATGCGGCCGCTCTTTGTTACAATAACCTGCATTGATGCGTAAAGCTGGATATACTTATAAGTGTTTCGCTAAAAAATGCCGTGCACATCGATGCCGTAGCCGCATCCGCCGCCAAGCTGATGTATGAGGCCCTGCACGCTCTGAGCCCAGGCGGCTACGACGCCGTGCTGTGCAGGCCCAACGCCTACTGCATATCGGCGGACAGGATGGACGACTCAATGGCGGACTCCATAGCGGCGTTTAGGTATAAAAAGATGATATACAGGCTGTGGAAGAGGGAGGGCGATAAATACCTGATACCGAGGGGCTTCGGGCTTAGGCTTGAGCGCATCGGGTTCAAGATACAGCCCTTCGCCCCGTGGCTCGATCCCACGCTGTTTCCCATGTACGCCCAGCACCTCAGGGACTACCAGCAGGAGGTGTTGCAGTCAGCGCTGATGCAGATGCGCAAGATAGGGAGCGCCACGATAGAGGTGGCCACGGGCGGCGGCAAGACGTGGATAGGGTGCGCCGCGGCGGCCCACTTCTCGATGCTGGGCGCGCCTGTGATATATGCGGCGTTGCCCACGGATCTGCTGGTGCAGTTCGTGCGCGTATGCCGGAAGATGGGGATATCCATAGGCATGTGGACTGGCTCTGAGAAGCGCCGCGGAGCCGTGCTGGCCACCACGGCCGCGTCCCTCTATAAGGCTATAAAGCAGAAGAAGGGATATCTGTACGATCTGTTCTCGAACGTCGGCCTGTTCATATTCGATGAGTCACAGCACCTGCCCGCCAAGATGCTCATCTCGGTGACCAAAAACCTGCCCCACGCATTCATCCTGTCCATGTCTGCGACTCCCTACCACACCGAGAACTTGGACGAGGTGATATACGCCATATCGGGCGACATAGTGCCTAGGCGCGTGCTGTCGAGCGAGCTGATCGAGCGGGGCTACCTGGTGCCTATATACATATTCCAGATATACACGCCGGTATCGCTTCAGCACGGCAAGCTCGCCAACAAGAAGGACTACAACAACATAAAGCGTAAGGTCTGGATGAACCCCGTCAGGGCTCAGTTCATAGGCCAAATAGCCAAGTTGCTGGCCAGGCTGAACTTGAACCCCATCATGGTATACGCCAAGGAGATCGAGCACATCGACCTCATCAACAAGGTGACCGGAAACATGTTCATCAAGATAAGCTCCGAAATAAATACGGATACTCGTAGGCTGTTGCTGGACGCCTTGTGCACCCAGCAGGTAGGCCGCAGGCTGTACGGCTTCGCGATAACCACGGTCGGCCGCGAGGGGCTGGACGTGCCGTGCGTGCAGTCGGCCATACACGCCACGGCCGGCAGAAGCAGGGTCGAGGTGTTCCAGGTGCCCGGACGCCTAACCAGGCCGTGGCAGGACAAGAAGTTCGGCGTGGTGATAGACTTGGTGGACAGAGTGCCCATATACGAGAAGCAGGCAAACGAGAGGGTTAAGCTGTGGAGCAGGGAAAAGCACTGGAGGGTGTTCAGAGTTGCCGGGTTGGCTGAGCTTGAGATGATGCTTGCCGACCTAGTTAACCGCTAGCATATCCCCTCGTTGCATATCGTGAACGTAGTCGACAGCCCTCCCTCAAGATACGACACCTCATAAGCTATGAGCAGGCGCCTGTTCTCCTCCTGGGGGCTGGGCTTGAACATGAACATCTCCACGGCGTGGCCCACCGTGGGCCCGCCGATATACTCTACCTTGCCCATCTGATCGGGGCGTTGCATCACTTGTATATTCAATATCGCTATTTGATCCGTCAGCATGGCCTTCACCCTGTTGATGACAGACCCCATCTTCTGCTGGGCCTCAGCCAGATTCTCGCGGCCGGGCCACAGCATCTTGCGCGCCACAGTTATGGTGTCGAATACGATCGCGCGGACGTCGTGGGACGTGATCATGTACTGCACCTGCGACGGTATGGTGAGGAAGAAGTCCTGGTTCTGTAGCAGGGAGTACTTCGGCACGTATACGCGGTTGAGTATATCGGGCACGTTGAACCTCTTGCCTAGGGCCAGCAACAGCTGTTTGCTCAGCGACCTGTCGAAGTCGTATATCAGCACGTTGCCTCCGTAGTGGGCTATGGCCGACACGGCCAGCTGGTACGACAGCCTCGTCTTGCCCATGCCCGGCTTGCCGGCGAAGCCGTACATAGTACCCAGGTAGAACGGCATTACGTTGTCTATGCTGGGCACCCCCGTAGGCACGACCTTGCGGTCGGGAATTTCGCTGGCCGGTATGAACTCTATCTGGGTCTGTTCCTGTTCCTCCTCCCTCTTCCTGGGCATGAAGGTCTGAGTTAGTCCATTTAAAAAGATTTCGTAGCGTCGAGCTTAGTCCACACGACCTTGGAGATCACCTTCTCCACGAGCCTCAGCTCGACCATCTCGCCCTCGTCCGATATCTTGAACGCGTAGACCTTGAACCCCCGGTTCAGCAGTTCTATCACGGTCATGCAGTGCGTGCCGGCCACGATCGTGTTGCCTATCTTCGCAAATGCCTGTATCGCCTGCTCGTTCACAGGCCGATAGAACACGTAGTACATGCAGGCAGGAATGTACCTCATGATCGAGGCCACTGCGCGTTCGGCCAGCTCCTTGCGGGTGAGCACTATGACCTTGTTCTGGTTGTCGCACCTATGCGGCGAAACCACCGTGAATGGAATTCCGTCTATAATTTGTGTAACTATATTGAACATGTGCTTGAAAGGATATTGAATAAAAAATTTAATGCTGGGCCTGGATGCTTGAGTTATCGGCACCGTCGGCAGTAGCTTCAGCGGTGCCCGCTGAGCTTGGAGCTTGAGCTCCATTCGATGCGGCATCTCCATTAGGCGCGGCGCCTCCATCCGCCTCCGCGGCGTTCTGGGGCTCATCCTTTATCTCGACCGCCTTCAGGTTCGCGTATTCCGATTCCAGCTGATCCTGCTGGTTCAGCTCGGTCTGCTCTATGATCTGCTTGACCTCGTCGGGCACCTTGAACTTGACTACGCCGTTCACGCCCTCTATGCTGAGGTATTTGGATAGATCCTCGACTGTACCGCGCGTAGGCGCAGGCGCGGCATACCACTCTATGTTCAGATATCCCTGTAGCTGTAGCTTGCGCAGATATATATACGTGCGTATATCCGGCGATATTATCACGGCCCAGTCTTCGTCGCCGCGTATGGCCCTGGATATGATGTGGTACAGATTGGTCATGGTGAAGTAGTCCAGAACCTCCCTCGTGCGCTCGCCGAACACCGTCGCTATTATTTCGGCCGTATCGACGTCGGGCATCGGCAACTTGGGTATGACCACCGAGCGGCACCTGTCGTAGGACATGTCGATGCCGCGGGTGGCGAACGCCGATATGACCACGTCGCGCTTGCCGTCGCGCATCTCCATGATCTTAGCGCCGTTAGTATCGAAGGCATCGTCCACATCTATTACCTCTCTAAGCGCCGCCTTGACCAGGGGATGGGAGAATATCCAATACGCATTAACCGAGATGAACGTGGGCTTGTAGTGCAGTGCGACCGCTACGGCATCGCGGAACGCCTTGGCGTAGGTGGCCGCGAACTCGGGATCGGTGGTTATGTTCATCTTAGAGGCGTTGACCACCGTAGGTGCTATGACGACATATGCCTTGCCGCGTATGCGCTTAGGCCCTTCCACTATGTAGTACGAGTCGATGCCCATCCTCTCCAATATGTCTGCAGGCAGAAGCGTGGCGCTGACAAGAAGCACTTTGTAGCTCATGTTGCGCATGAACGACCTCATGTCGCCCACGATCACGACCTTGCCCTTGTGCCTGAACGCCCTAACCGAGGTGAACGCTATACGTAGCTTCCTATCGAGCGCGGTGATGTCTTGTATCAGCTCTATATATCTTCCGCAGTGCGATGGATCCTGCTTGCTCTCCATGCAGTTCTTATAATCTGTATACGATATCTCGCGGGCGGCGTTGATGAATTCTATGAACTGATGGAACACGTCGTACGGCTCCACGTTGGTGTTGCGGACGTACTCCAACAGCTTCACCGCGGATCTGTGCGTATGCATGTTGTACCTGGATATCAGCTGGTTCACGTATGCGGCATCCAGCATTATCATGGGAATCATGGACATGAGGACGGAATCGAACTCATCTATGGCGGTGACCACGTGGGACGGCAGGGTGCCCTTCTCGAACTCGATCGTGAACTTCCACGGGTTGGTGATTATTATTGACGACGATATGTACTGGGCCAAATCGTCGTAGTACTTGCACCCGGTCGCGTTGCGCATTATATAGTAGCACGTGCCGCTGACGCACTCATATGGCACGGCGTTGACCTTATACGCCGTAGACAGCATGGCGTATACGTCCTGAGTGACCACGGGCTTGTACATGGGGCATTTGAACCTCTGCGCATAACCGCCGTAGCTACATTTAGCGTTCAGCACGTTTACCTTGGGATCTGCGGCACACTGGTACTTCTCCTTGCCGAACAGCACGGCGACCGACAGTTGCATGCCGTCGCGCACCAAGCTGTACCTGCCCCTCATGAAGTCCTGATAGTACTGGTTTGCAAGGGCGTTAGTCGGCGTCAGCACGATGCCGCGGTTGCGCGCTGACGTGCGGCCCCTAGTGGGCATTATATACGAGCCCACCGCGGACATTGTAATTAGCGATTTGCCCGACCCCGTGCCCGCGCGTACTATTACGAATCTGTATTCGCGTTTAAGTGCCTCCACCGTGTTCTCCACTATGATGTCCTGACGCGGCGCGTCGTCATATCTACGCGGCGGCAGGATGTTGTTGTTGCGGTCGTAGATGATCCAGTAGCGGCTGACGCCGTCTGCTGACATGAGCGACATGGCCATTTAACTCAACGCGGAATAAAACATGGCTACTTACTGATTTTCTGTTTGACCTCGATCAGACCGATCACCTCAGACCCTATATACTGCTTGAGCTCATCGCCGCCGTACTTAGCATATACGTAGATGGTCACATAATCCTTGCCGACGCGGCGTATCTTCCCGAGTATGCCTACAACGGGCATGTGGTTAAGGAATTAGCAAAAATAAAAGCTTTATTGCTAACTATGCCCGGCTTACTGGCGTTCGGTGATCAGATCGATGAACGACTTGAGCTTACCCTTCAGCTCATCCAGCTCGCCGAACGCATACCGCGAAACCTCATCGAGTTTAGCAATAATCGGCCTGTTGGCGACATCCCTATCCTCCTCGATTATGCGAACCACGGCATATATCAGCATGCCCAGCTTGGCGAATATGTCCTGCTGGGATGTCCTGAACAGCGATGCGATCTCGGATATGCGCTTAACCGTGGTCGTAGGCACCGGTACGTTCACCCTGTTGGTGAGTATATTCAGGTTCTCGTCTATAAAGCGCCGCTTCTCCTGCTTAGAGGCGTTGATTATGCGCATAATTATGTCGTCGGACACCAGCCCCTTCCTGCACAGCGTGATCATGTATGACCCCAGCTCGTCATCGTTCAGCGCCATATCATATATATCGCGCCTCACCGAGTTGCCGCCGCACATTATAAATTCAGGCGGCTGAGGCACCTCAACGGCTTCCTGCTTCTTGGTCTCTATGGTTATCACTACGGGCTTGCTCTCAGTAGCGGCCGCACTCTGTTGCATCTGAGCCGACTGAGCCGCAACGGTCTGCTGGGCCGGCTGTTGGGCGTTGATCTGGACTTGTTGCGGCGATGGGGATGGCTGTTGTTGCGGCTGTGGCTGTTGAACTGACTCAACGTCCTTTATGAGGCCGCGGGATCTCAGCACGGATATAAGCGTCTCGGGCATCTCGTTCACCATCCTCTGTATCCACCTATACGCAGTCGATGTGGATACGCCGACCAGATCGGCCAGCATGTTGACCGC
>Ga0081473_132153_pt1 | contig 18165 bp, 19 predicted proteins | sample CisSprmetagenome_FD_70977 | JGI IMG/M metagenome (GOLD analysis project Ga0081473, IMG submission 70977) | Hypoxic/sulfidic aquatic microbial communities from Cistern Spring, Yellowstone National Park, USA v2 (version 2) | ecosystem: Environmental > Aquatic > Thermal springs > Hot (42-90C) >...
GATCGTTTACAGCGGTAACTAGAAAAGAGTTTACACCCAACTTGGACAAGTTCAAATCTCCTACTAATGTGTCAGGAGCAACTACTAAGAAATCACCCTTAACATAAGGCTTAGCTACTAGCACTGCGTGACCGAATCCTTTTTGCTCAAACTGATTAACAAAAGCAATATTACTTTGCTCAATAAGCTGATAAAATCCCTTTAAACTCTCCGCTTGTGCTACTTTTCCCAGTGATTCCAAATAATCTACGAAATTGTAGTCTGGTGTGAAGTAGTCTTCTATCACTCTTTTACTCCTACTCACTACAAAGACGAAATCCCTTATTCCTTGTGAAAATAATTGCTCGAAAACGACTTGTATTATTGGCTTTATCTCTCCATTAGAAATAATCGGTAACATCTCCTTAGGGATCTCCTTAGTGAACGGTAGCATTCTTGTGCCTAGACCCGCAGCTGTGATAACTGCCATCATCTCACTCACCTAGGCCTATAGCTTTGAACTTCCCTTTCTCCATTTTGGAAGGGTCTAGGATTCTTCTACCGTCTATAACGAACTTACCTCTTAACTTCTCCTCCAAGCCCTTGAATTCATCCCACTCAGTGGCAATTATTACTGCGTCAGCTATTCTTATGCACTCGTCAAGTCCTACCATTTCAGCTTCATCAGCTTTAGCCTTAGGGTCATAAGCTACAACTTTATATCCCTCGGACTTCAGAGTCTTGATGAGTTTTATCGCTACACTCTCCCTTGTATCATCAGTGTTAGGTTTAAAGGCTACTCCTAACACGCAAACGTTGCCCTCCTTGATAAAGCCTTTAAGCATTGAAATTACTCTATTTATTCTCTCATTATTTACCTTGATTGCGGCTTCGACTATCTTCAACTCCTCTCCTAAATCTCTAGCAAAAGATACTATTGCTTGTGTGTCCTTAGGGAAACAAGACCCACCCCAACCTATACCAGCATTCAAGAAATAAGGGGAGATTCTCTTGTCCATACCTATAGCTTTTGCCACAACTGTGACGTCACAGTCCTTCAATTTTTCACACACGTTAGCTATTTCATTTATGAACGATATCTTAACAGCCAGAAAAGAGTTAGCCGCGTACTTTATCATCTCAGCTTCCTCCCATGTTGTCCTTATTACTGGGGCGTTAGTGAATTTCCATAAGTTCTCCACCAGGTCACCAGGTTCTTTGTTTTCGCTGCCTATCACAATTCTGTCAGGATTTTTGGTGTCGAGTATGGCTCTACCTTCCCTCAAGAACTCTGGGTTTGAGACTACGTCGTTTTTAACGATCTCTTTAACCTTCCTAGCTGTGCCCGGTACGACAGTACTTTTTATCACTACTATAGTATCATTCCTCTTCAATACATCCCCCAACCTTTTAGCGGCGTCAAACACGTAACCCAGATATATTTTACCGTCTATTGTTGGAGTAGAAACTGTTATGAAAACGAGATCTGTATCAGAAAGTAATCCGTAATCTGTGGTAAAAGTAAAGTTATGAAAGTACCTCTCTAACATCTCTTGCAGTCCAGGTTCATAAATAGGAGACCTCTTGCACTCTAATCCTTTCACCTTATTTTGATCTATGTCTACTCCGATAATTTTATGTCCCTGTTCGGCTAACACTACTCCAGTAGCTAATCCAACTACTCCTAATCCAACTATACCTATCCTCATATTCTCGCCTTAAACCACTCTATGGTTCTCTTAAGTCCTTCCTCCAAATCGACTTTAGGCTCCCATCCTAGGATTTTTCTAGCTTTGGTTATGTCAGGTGTTCTCCTAGGAGGATCATCTGGTCTAGGCGGTAGAAATCTGATTTTAGAGTTTGAATTCGTAAGTCGTATTATCATTTTTGCCAAATCAATGATCTTAGTCTCTTTATCTGTTCCCACGTTGAACACTTCTCCTTTTAGTCCTGGTTTGAATAGCATTCTCTTAGTTGCTTCAACCCAATCGCCGACGTAAAGAAAAGCTCTAGTTTGGCTACCATCGCCAATGATAGTTATATCTTCTCCTTTCAGAGCCTGATAAATGAACCTCGATACTACCCTGCCATGAGAACCGCTTTCTCTGAGCCTAGGCCCGTAAACGTTAAACGGCCTCTGGATTCTCACGTCTAACCCGTATTCCCTAAAGTACGCCATAGCCAAGGCTTCGGAAAACCTCTTGCTCTCGTCATAAGCGCTTCTAGGTCCTATAGGGTTTACTTTGCCCCAGTAGTCCTCAGGGGTAGGAATTATTTCTGCACTTCCGTAAACTTCAGAGGATGAAGCATAAAAAAATACGGCATCACTTTTCCTAGCTATTTCTAAGGCGTTATAAGTACCGAGCGAGTTTGATAATGCAGTTTCTACTGGGTGTTGCATGTAGTCTTCCGGAGAAGGTCTTCCTGCTAAGTGTATGACAAAGTCGAACTTCTCAGTTGTTTTAAAAGTTTCTACTTTGTCTTTTATCAGTTTTACATTAGGCGGTAGTTCGATATATTTCGCCGTAGACAGGTCGTCCACTACTGTTATATCCCCTTCTAACGACTCAACCAAGTGAGAGCCTAGGAATCCTGCGCCTCCGAAGATTAAATACTTCATTTTTAAACTTCGTTCAAAAGCTGTAATTTAAGCTTTATTCATTAGTAGTTAAGATAGAACTTTATCTTCTCTCTTTAAGTCACTATAATACCATCTTTTGCAAAGTAAACTTTTACCGGCTTGGGAGGAAAGCTAATAGTAAGTTAAGTTTGTTGTTTCTTCCCTTTTGTCTTTATGGAATAGTCTATGAACTCCTTCCTTGTAAATTTTTATTCTCTTTTTCTACTTTACTGGTAATCGTGTTTATCTATTATAATGTCTGGTTTTAAGTGATTTCCTTCGATTCTCTATTCTACCTTATTAATAACTTCAAGAATTATTCCGTAATCATTCCAGTCTGTCATGATCTTTCTGACTTTATCGTTTGTTTTTCAAATCCTTTTTTAATTTGTAAAGCAGTATTAATAACTGAAATAAAATTCACTGAAAGAACTAGAAAAAGAAGATTAAAAAGAGTAAGGAAACGTTGAATTATCAAATCTTTAATTACAATATTTTACGCATCTTATTCAGAAACTTAATAAAGGATAACTGCTTTAAACATTATTTCATTAATTATCATAAACCGAATTTGAGGTTGTACCGCAATGGTCACATTAAGTACAATAGTTGTTAACGTTAAGGGAAAGGATAACTTGCCTAAATTACTAGAGTCCTTAAAAAGATCTAGCTACAATGATTTTGAGCTCATTGCAGTCGACAACGAGCAGATCTCTGGACCATTTAAGCTTATTAAAATTGAAAAAGATCTAAGATTAGCTTATTGTAGAAACTTTGCTCTTATGCTACAGGAGAGTATTTGTTGTTTCTGGATAACGATACAAAGCTTTTGTCAGATACAACATCTAAAGCTGTAGAGTTCATAAAGCAGAACCGGGACGCTATAGCACAGCTGAAACTAGTATACCCGAATGGCTTGATTGATAGTTGTGGCGGTGTATTGGACGAGCTAGGGTATCCCATAGAGTTAGGTAGAGGCGATAAGTCTGCAAAGAATTGCTTTGAAGTTAGAGAGATCCTTTATGCTAAAGGTGCTTCATTATTAGTAAACAAGAAAAATATTTGATGAAATAAAAGGTTTTGATACTGATTACTTCTTTGGATATGAGGATACTGATTTTTCGTTCAGGGCTTTAAAGAGGAGTTATAAGGTAGTTTTTCCTGCTATGGTAATTCATCACGAGCACGGTTCGTTACCTAAGGATTTGAGAAGCAGGGAAATAAGGCTAACGTATTTTCTTGAGAGTAGAAGGCTTCATTTTCTACTAAAGAACTTCAGTAGGGGGTATTTGATTAGGAAAACGCCTAAAGTCCTCTTCTACTTCTTCGGTTCGACTGGTGAAATAACATTGTTCTTGGCTTTAGCGCTGTTGATAACCTTAGCCATACCTCAATCAAGGGAGTTAGTGAAAGCCTGGATACCCAATCAGTTCTTCCTAATAATGGCTCAATTCAAGGCTTTGAGAGGCGAATTCTTGATGTAAAAAAGGAGAGCAAGCTACAGTTATCCTATCAGTTTTCTATGCGTTTTCGGATCTACCGTAAAAGGGTAAGACCTTCGATCTTCTGCAAATCATTTCCACGGCTCGTCTTCCTTAAAGAACTTATCAGCTATTAGAGGCCTCCACCACCACTCGTTTTCCAAGTACCACTCATAAGTCTTCCTCAAGCCCTCCTTCAGAGGAGTCGTTTCGTAAGAAAGCCTAGTGTTCATGCAATACCTCCTGTCATGCCCCGGCCTATCGGAAACGAACTTAATTCTGACCTCTTTCCCCATAACCTCACTTAATAACTTAACTAACTCAAGATTACTGACCGTCTGCTTTCCGGGAATATTGTAAACTTCACCCTTCCACTCCGCCCTCTCCAGTAAGTCGGCGATTATCCTCGCGGTGTCCTCCACGAAAATCCAATCCCTCTCCTGTTTACCGTCACCGTAAATCGGGACGTGCAGGCCGAGCAAAGTCCTAATAATAATCTTCGGGATGAACTTCTCAGGGAACTGCCTGGGTCCGTAATTGTTAGAGGGCCTCACAATTACAGCATTAACGTTGTAGGTCCTGACGTAGGCCTTAACGAAAAGGTTCGCAGAGGCCTTGGAAGCGCTGTAAGGGGAAGAGGGGTTGAGAGGGGAAGTCGCGTCGCCGCACTCCTCACCGTAAACCTCATCAGTGGAAATGTGAACGTATTTGAAACCGAAACGCCTAGTAGCTTCCAAAACGTTTATCGTGCCTAAAACGTTGGTAGTGACGGAGTCTTGAGGCTTATAAATAGAGCGGTCCACGTGAGTTTCCGCAGCGAAGTTGACCACTAGGTCGGCCTGTTTTAAGATCTCGTGGTTTTCCTTTAACCAAAAGAGAGTGAAACGGAGCGCTTTTACGTAGTTATTAATTAGGGCTAGGAGGGGTTCAGAGAGGCGATCTTCATCGAAACTGTAGCTCTGACCGCTTTAACCCTCCTAGCCATTGAAAGAAAATTAAGAAAAAGAAATGTTTAAATATAAGAGGGCTATCCATCCCAGCCCTGAAGGGCGAGGATTCTCCCAGGACGGGTCATAGGTTTATGGTTTACAAAAAGAGGATGAGGTACGATAAGCCTCGCCCTTCAGGGCTGGGAGTAGGTCAGTACTACTATTATCATTATTATAACTATTATTCCTTATGGGATAATATATGAAGAGAGAATGAGTTTTAAATACACTATTCTAATACCTTTAGAGTGGTTTGTGAGAGATGGGAATTGAAGTTCATGATGAAGAAAGTTAAGGAAGCTAGGGATTTGGCTAGATTTGTTGTCAGAAAGTTTTCCAATTTGGAATATCTCATGCTAATCGTCGATAAACTTGAACTGTTAAAAGAAAATCCTTTTAAATACTCCAAAGAGAGATTAGGAAAAGATGTGTACGGTAATCCAATGCTCTCATTAGAAGTAACTGGAGATATAAGGATACTTTACAGCGTCGATCCGAAAAACTGTTTAGTTTTCATTTGGGAGATTGGGTCTCACAAGGACGTTTACGGTCGGGATTAAGCTCGTAATAAGCCTCGATCAACATCTTCCTGAACTCCTCTAAGTCCTCCTTGCTTTCAAACACTAAGTAGCCTTCTCCCTTTTCATCCTTATCTTCAATTCTCACATGTCTATGTTTGCTACTAGGCATTAAAAAAGGATACGCTGATTACTCTCATTGAATTTTGAAAAAATTGTTGAGTAAGCGGTATAAGCGCATATATGGGATCTCGGCCTTCTATTCCCGTTAGAAAAATGAATAAACTCCCCAGTTTAATGAGAAAAAAGAAAATGACTTAACGAACGACAAGCCTCGCCCTCCCAGGGCGGGGGGAGTCAGTGTATAACTATTGTCGTAACGTATTTCTACACCGTTATCTATTTCTCTGAACGTCATCTAAAAGAAGTAGGAGGCAAAGCTAAAAATAAATTTCGCTCGCATAGAGTTTTAGCCTTGGTTTTCAGTTTTTCCCTTTAGCAACGTTTTTATTCTAATCTCATATTCGCTTATATGAACGATATAGACATTAAGATCAACGAGTACAAAAGGCTAATTGAAATAGAGCCGAATAACGCGTGGCACCACTTTCATATGGGAGAAGCGTTGGAAGAGAAGGGCGAGCTGAACGAGGCCATAGAGGAATACTCGAAGGCAATAGAACTGGACCCGACCTTTCCGGATTTCCATTTCAAGAAGGCTGAGGCCCTACTGAAACTGTCTAAGTTCCAGGAGGCGCTACAGGTTTACGATAACGCCATAAGGAAGGACCCTAAGAACGCGCACCTTTACCACTACTTCAAGGGAGAGATTTTCGAGAAATTAGGTAAATATGAGGACGCGTTAAAGGAATATGACAGCGCAATAAAACGGTCTCCCACTAACTCTTGGTACAGGCAGGCGAAGATATACCTCCTGGAGAGAATGAACAGGCTGGAGGACGCCCTCAAAGAGGCTGAGGTGTTGGTCAAGATGGACCCTTCAGCCGCTAATCAGGAACTGAAGAACGAGATCCTAGCTAAGCTAAAGAATAAAAATGATATGAAAGTTTAAGTTGATGAATTTTTACTTTCTCTGTTAAATTTTTATAGTTATCTTCATTATCTATCTTCATGCCTTTTGAAGTAACACTGAAGGCAAGGAGGTTTTCTAAAGAAAAGGGAAGTTGGTGGCAAGAACCTAAACTAAACGTGAATAGATTCATTAATTTATAAATTAGGTGAATCTATTTTAATATTGTTATTTAGTTTCTTTTGCCAAAACTATCTTAATAAGAGTATTAACGTATGTTTTCTTGTCTATATTCGGAGGATTTACTACGTAACAAAGAAGTCCTCCCATGAACGACCTTATTCTTATAATATCCTCATTACTTTCGCTATTTAAAGCACGTTTACTTATTTTTTTCACTAGAGAATCACATAATTCTCTAATATCATCTCCCAGTTCCTTATAAATATTCATTGCAGATATAGTATGCAAGAAAAGTTTCTTCATAACAGGATCATCGTATTTTTCTAGATATTTATTCCCAATACATTCAAGAGTATTTTCTTTTTCTTCTAAACAGCTCTCTACAATGTCTAAAGGTAGACTTTTCTTAGCTACCTCTAAGATTAACTGATCTTTAGACTTAAAGTACCAAAATATTATTCCCTTAGAAACTCCTGCTTTTTTACACACTTGGTCTACTGAAGCTTTAAAAAAGTTTTCCTCAGCAAAAACTTCGGCAGCAGCTTGCAATATCTTTTCCTTCGTCACTTCTTTATTTCTTTGTCTCATAATTTAATTATGCCTCCCATAGTTTAAAAGTTTAAATCATCCCTATAAGTATTTTTATTAGCACGAACGTTATTATGGATACTATAACATATTTTACGTAAAGAGTCTTCATTTTGTTCATTAAATATGATCCACTGAATCCTCCTAAAATCCCGCCTATTAATATTACCAACCATAGATCATAACTTATTCCTCGTAATAAGAACAGATAGCTAGTAAAACCACTTGCAGAGCTAAATAAAGCTACATAGCCCGCAGTAGCTGAAACTTTCTTATAATCTTTTTCTATTAGAGCTAAAACAGGTAAAATTATCATTCCGCCTCCTACGCCTAATAAACCGCCGAGAAATCCAGCAATAGCTCCTACTGTTATACCAAGTATGTACCCTTTAACGTTTCCAGTAAATTTGTTTGTTTCCTCTTTTGTTCTTCCTCTTATCAAATTATACAATGTGTAGCCTAAGAATGCAACGAATATCCAGAGCAATATTTTCCTTGGAGTGTGAATTCCTATGTATGCCCCTATTGGAGCCATTATAACTGCAGGTATAAGGAAGATCGTTCCTAATTTCCATAATACTCTACCCCTTTTTCCATTGTTTACCGTGGCAGTCGACAATGAAAATACGTTTAATAAAAGCCCAGCGGCTGCTGCTATTGAAAATGGTATACCCAAGGAGTAATATATAGGAATTAATGTGTTAGCTGCACCTACTCCCGCTACTGCAAATAACGCAGAAATTATCCAGGTTAAAATGAATACGATAGATAAAAAAGGTAAATTCATAGATTACCACTTTTATTTCTTTCAATTTCATAGCAACGTGGACAGAGCCTTTTACCGTTGAAGATTTTTATGTAGTTCTCATATGTAGGCTCCCCGCAGTCGTCGCATACTATTCTTGCCATTGTCTTCTTTGGAGAACTGTATGTAAAGTCTTTGAGAAATTCATAATAGAATAATTCTTCGAAATCTTTTGAAAGTATGTAATTTATAACCTCGTCCGAAACTTCTCTAGGAACTTGAGATGCAGGTATTCCAGATTTTCTATATTTGGAAAATTCAAATTTGCTACATTCATTAAGTATTTCTGGCTTTGGTCTTATTCTAACCGCTCCTTTACCTGGTTTATAAACAATTATAGCCATCTTGCCGTAGTGAAGTCTTTTGTAATTTCCTTTACCATAAGTACATCCAGTTGCTGCCTGAACTCCGTCGTCAAAACATCCTTGATGATGCTCATCACCAGTTTCCGAAAAAACGTAAGTATTAGTATCTTTTTCCTTTTCTATTCCTAGTAGTTTCAGAGCATATTTGCCTGCTAAATAACCTAATGGCATTGCAGGACATCTGTGCCCGTGGAACTCGAATGCCCAATCTGGAATTTCATGCTTTGTACCTTGCATTTCGTTTTCACGTGTTGATTGACTAGTCAGTAAAGTATATAAAGCTGTCTATTTATACGTCTTTAGGCGGATATGGATAATAGCCTTTAAGATCTAATATCGGAGTGCCGTCGTATAGTAGATAAGCTAAAAGTAGGGAAAAATAATAGACGTTACGCCATTTAAGGAAAAAGATAGGAGTAGTCATAACCGGAACGGATATTTATGAAGGTAGGAAAGGAAGATCAATGTTATCCCGTAATTAAAGCAAAGGCGGATAAGTACGGACCTACAACGATGTCTATGGTTGCGATGTGGGACTCAATACCTATTTCCGGCATTTCTGCAGGCGGAATATATTATAGAGATTATAACGCTATAGATGTGATGCTTACCAGGCTTATGGCAGGATAATACCTAAAAAAGAGGATATTGCTATAATGGGGCACGGAGGACTATTACCTAATTTTCAGCCTAATCAGCCTAAGATGAAGTCGCACAGCATTAATTCTTATGTTCCAATTCATTCGACAGCTCTTCAAGGAATAATTTTAATGAGTTTCCTAAAAGTTTTGTATATTCTCCGTAATGATATTTTTCTATATCATTAACGAATTGCGGTACCCATTTAAATATATGTTCTACTAGAAATCTTTTACCTTCGTCCTCCTTACCTAGATAGAGTACGTAAGCCAGGAATTCCATTTCGGTGGATATATGATCTGGTAATTCTTTCACGGGCTGAATACCGTATTTCGAGTAAATGCCGTACAGTTCGGCCACAACCTTACCATATATTGTCCTTTCTCTGTACCAAGACTCATATGGAGGACATTTCAAGTGTTTGTAATCATTGATAAAGCATCTTGTGAATTCTGTAGCAAGCTGATCTTTATTTCCCGAGTCTATCATTTCAGTAATTTTCTTTACATCTTCATAATATCTTCTATCCTTTACCTTGTCCAGTAGTTCCTTTACTTTTTCGTTGTATCTAACTCCCAAGAAAAGATAGGAAAACAGTTTAAACTCCTCCCAAATCATTCGGACCCCTCCTGGGCCTAAATCTCACTTCCTTGCCGAAGAATTTTTTGTACGAATACTCTGCCCTATGAGTTGGACACCTTTCGAGCCACTCGTCTTCGATTTCTAATCCCCTCTCTTTCATGATCTTCTTGACTAAATTGAGACTCTTTCTAGATCCTACAATTGCGCCGCAGACTCTGCACCTCACTATCTCATCTTTCATCAGAGTCTTAATCTCGTGCTTAACTTCCTTCGCAGTGAAGACCTTTATCGCTTTACTCCCAGAAGAGCAGCCGTTATTTCCTTCAGGACAAACGTTAATACAAATTTTACAACCTATACATTTATCGGGGTTGAATAATAGCTTTCCTGAATCGTTAGAATACTCTATCGTTAGCGCGTTTGTCGGGCACCATTTCGCGCAACTCTCGCACATAGTACAAACTTTCTCGTTAACATGAACCTCATAGGAAACATCTGGCAGATCATTATTCTTAATAATATTTTGCCTAGCTTCCGCTTTGTTTGCTAGAAATAGAAACGGCTCAATTTTTATATCGTTTTTCACCTCTTTAAATGGTATATTATATCCTGGCATAGTTAAAGAAAACCCTCCCACGGAATTGTTTAGGTCCTCAACAGTACTCCTAAGCTCGTCCAAGTTCTTAGAGAGTTCACATCCCGGACAATAGAGCTCGACCTTGCCCGAGGATCTGAGCATTACCAAATCTACTGCAGACAGCATTCCGATGCAGGGCAGTTTTATGGAGTTCCCGGTGTCCTTATAACAGGAAATCCTCTTGTCCCCCTTGATCTTACTGAGTTCGAATATCGCTTGCTGCGAAAACGACGGGAACTGAAGCGCGCTCATTGGACAACTCGCTACGCAAAGGCCGCAAGCTACACACTTACTATAATCTATAGTGACACCGTTCTTCTTGTCGACTTTTATGGCGTTATAAGGACAGGAATCCTGACACAGCGTACAAGCCCTATATAATTTACACATATCCGAAATCCAAACGGGCTTATCTATCCTATCCTTAGCGATCTTCAATTCTCCCTTAATCAGTTCCCTTCTACTTACCGGCAGCCCTTTCTCCTCTACTAACGCCAGATCGGCAACCCACCCGTTTTCCAAGATTTTCCTATTTACCTCAATGCTGTCCTCTCCCCAAGTAGCGTCAACTACTCTCATTAACAGGGGATTTATACCCGCTCTCAGTGCGGCCTCTTTATATAATTTGATGTGCTGTTCGTCGTATTTACCCACGATTACGACCGCCTTCATCCCCCTGAGTTTGGAGGCTATCTCCTCGGGGTCACAAGAGTGGAATCCGGAGGTTACGTTATGAGGACAAGAGTGATAGAAAACGTCTACCTTAATTTTTATTAAAGGTGTAGAGAAAAAATTATTTTCCATTTTTATCACTTAAATATCCATAAATGCCTCGGCTTTTCTTCCTCTTCCAGAGGTAACAGCAGCACTCCCAAGGTGTAGACGCCGAGCAGGAATAATACGGAGCCCGCAAACCATACTAGGTCGTACGAGCTCACTGCGAAAGGCAATAGCGTGTATTGAGCTACTCCATTAAAGTCGCTTCTTAACTCGTAAACCCATGTGGAACCCGGCGGGGATACAGGAGATACTGAGTAATACCAGCTTATAGCTTGAGGAATTACATCTGCCAAAGTCACTAATACGAACCAGCCCAGCAGTACGAATATTGAGGACGCGAATAGCCAGCCCTTACTTTCCTTTTTGTACGCTATAGAATACAATACTATAGGGATTATTATGCCTATTAGTACTAAGCCTATCCAGAAAATCGAACTCCAACTTCCGTCAATCAGTAATTCGGCCCAAGGCAATGTTTCCGGGTTCGTCGCAGTGAGCCACATCCACCATAACGTTAAGAAGCCTATCGCTATCGTTGCTAAGAGCCCGTCCCTGGCTAAGACCTTAAATACTGTTTTATCTTCGTGACCAGCGCTTCCACTACCGCTTGTATGAGTAGTCGGCCTTCTTAACCATGAATATAGTGGTGTTATGAACGATATCATCGCTATTCCCGAATAGAAAGACGCAACTACGAATAGGATTGGCATAAATGGCCCGAATTCGAATACCCACGTTGACAGATACCCGAACACTGCGCCTAAGTTCGCATCAAGCATAAGTTCGGCTAATATTGCGTAACCCACTATTAACGCGTCGATGTCGACTATGAGTTTCAGTATACCAGGTATTTTTCCTTCTTCCTTAATTTTTTCTCCTATCAATGCAATTATTTCAGCAATTATCCCTATCCCGACTAACACGTACAGGACGCCGTTCCACGCTATCCTTGAAGTGCTTCTGAAGCTTAAGTATATGTTTATTGCCGAGGCAGGTTTGTATACGGAAGCGAAAACCATTATCAATCCGGGTATAAGCACCGCTAGGGCTAACCACTCATTCCTGAGCTTTACCTTATCGAATGGATTTCTCTCTTTATGATTCTTGTTAAACAATTCGTATAGCGAATTATATGTACTAACTCCGGTACCTATGACTCCGAAGAAGATATAGCCTATTACTAGTAAACCCCAAGGTATAGGTTCGTCGTTAGGCTCAGTGAAACTTACGAACCCTTGAGCCCACGCTAGAGGATTATAGCTCATTCCATAAAACATTATACCTCCTCCAATTAAGATAAAGACTATAGTCCAGATCCATAGTTTTTTGCTCATGAGTTATCACCTCCTTGCGCATATCTTCTAGATTGCCTATTAAAAACATAGAATACCTTTGGTTGAGTATTGAGTTGAGGATTCAGAACGACAGCTTGCCCAGTATTTACTAGAACTGAAACTTCGCTGTTGGGGTCATCGAGGCATCCGAAAACTCTTGCTCCGCCGACACAAGTCCTTACGCATGCAGGAGTATAAGTGCCATCGGGAGCTGTACCGTAGCAGAACGTGCACTTATCTACGTGAGGGACTGCGTGTATTAGATTATCTCCATAGTATTCCTTGGCCTTTTGGATATCGTCGTAAGTGTAAAAGTATCTGGCTCCGAAGGGACAAGCCTCTACGCAATATAGACAACCCATGCATTTGTATTCGTCTACAACGACTATACCGCCGTCAACAATCTGTGTAGCTCCAGTAGGGCATACGTAATAGCACGGAGGGTTCTCGCATTGCATGCATAACCTCGGTACGAACATCCTTTGAGAGTTAGGAAACTCGCCCACTTCTAGGTCTTCTACATGGGTTCTCCATAGCTGCTCCCAGAATGGTGTCTGATTTTCTATCGCACAAGCCGCCATACAGGCCATACAGCCCAAGCATTGATCCACTCTAACTACGAATCCCCATTTATTGCATGAGCTGTTATTTCCAAACGCTGAATACGGATTTACACTCATCTTTTATCACCCCCTTAAGTTGTATAATTCCCAGGAATGTTCTCCTGGGAAGGAATAGTTTCTTGAGTTTGAACTTGTGCTAATTGAGTATACTCACTTATCTCGTCCGGAGTAGCTTTCCTTACGATCACTGTGAACTGCTGTATCATTCTATGACCAGTAAGCGGATCATAACTCTGAGGCCATAGATGAGTTATCGCCTTATTTCCGAAGTTCTTTAGAGACCTCGTGGAATAAGTCAAAGCGGGATTACTCTGTCCCCACGGTTCTGGTACTCCTATGGTGTCGGGCCTTATCCACTCAGTTAAATGCGCTCTCACTATTAGCTTCGCTCCAGTTAGCTTACTTATTATCGCTATCCAATCTCCTTCATTTATTCCCAAACTTTGAGCGGTCTTTTTGTTAATCCAAGCAAACTGGTAAATGTTAGTGTGGTAACTGTTTGAAGTTATCGCCTCTAAGGTTGGCACATTAGTGGTGAAAGTGTAGGCTATCGGAGGTACTTTGAATGATATATAGAACATTTCTGGAGGAGTAGGTTTGAATGTAGGATCGTTATAGGGTGGTTGCGGTTCCACGAATTTACCGGGGGTAACGGCATATCCCGCGTTCCAGTTAGGCGGGACATACGCAAGTATCGGGTCCCAGGTAGGATCATAACCGAAGTTCTGAATGACATAATAGTATAGTATTGTCGAGTATATCTCTATTCTACCGGTCGGAAGTCCTGCAGGGATATTCCACGGAATTCTCTCGTTATTCTGGACGTAATCTTCGAAGGTCTTCACGGTTATTACGCCTTCAGTTCTTAACTTGTTAAGAACGTCCTCAGGAGTGGTGTTGAGCTGTTGTGCAATTATTTGAGACTGCACGTCGGCAAACGCCTTACCTACGAATTCTCCCCATCTTGGATAAGTGCCGTATTTCTCTAAGTATTGAAGGAATGGCGTCATTTCTTTTTGCATTGCTTGCAGTAACTGATCCGCAGGTAATCCAAGCGCGTTGGCCATCCAAGTGACATACTGCTCGAAGAATCCTAGCTTGTACGAGAGAAGGACGAACAAGTCTAGTTCAGGAATAGTATATGGGTAGACCCTAGGAATAGCTTGCCACCTTCTTCTGTATCCGGAATCTGGGGTTGCGCCCCTACCAGTTATAGGCTCTTCCCTCTCAATGTAAGTAGCGTCTGGTAAAATCACGTCTGCGTAAAGCGCGGTGTCTGTTGGGAATACGTCTATCATAATTACAAACGTATTTTGTAAAATTTGTTTCCAACTCGATTCCTGCATATTCTTGGCCGCATTTACACAACATGTCAGTATAACCTTAATATTATAAGGCTGTCCATTCCATTTCACTTGACCTTGTGTCGCTTCGTAAACCCCGGTATCTGGGAATAGCGAGAACGCCGCTGCCGGTTTAAGACCTTGGGAAGTTAACGTGCTATTATAAGCGCACCAGACCGCCGGATACCCGTGCTGCCAGAACGATGGATTACAATAAGCTAGAGCAGTAGCGACGTATTGCATCATTTGTCCAGGTAAATTAAGTACTGGGACAGACATTAGTACTTGAGGCCTTTGTATTAGAATTCCAGGTTTAACTTGTCCGGAGTTCACCATTGAGGTGTATGTCTGGAATAGCTGAATTGCTCCTTCTCTATGATCTCCGCTGTATATCCAACCCCCTCTGACGTCAATATTCCCTGTTAAGGCCATAATTATGCCTATCGCTTTCCTCCACATTGTCGTGTAAGATCCTTCTTGTCCCTTTTGGCCCGAAGCAATATCTATAGGCCTCATAGTACCTACTCTAAAGTAAAATTCTTCAATTAACGATTTATCGACGTCTGCAATTTGTGCCACATAGTCTATTGTGAATTGAGAAACTGCCTGCTCTAAAGCTTGAAAGACTGTTATCAATTGCTTTCCATCTGGGGTTGTTAAGTTCTGAACTCTTAGAGCGGGTTTAATAGTTTGCCCATTAACGGAATACATATTAGTATTAGTGTACGGTGGGACCTGAACGATGCTTTGACTTATCTCATCATAAACATAGAAAGCTTGTACGGTACCGTCTTCGTAGTTCGCTGTATATGGTACATATACGCCGTTCTCTTGATATACTAAGAACGGGGCGTTAGTGTGATACCTAGTAAAGTAGTCATCATAATAATTATTATCTATTAAATACTTTATTAAACCCATAGCTATTGCCAGATCACTTCCAGGCTTAACAGGGATCCATAAATCGGCCTTTGAAGCGACTTCGCTTTGTCTCGGATCCAGAACTATTACAAACGCGCCATTAGCTAATCCCTTACCGAATCTCGAACCTTTATTTACGAAAACTCCTGCAGGATTACCGTTATTACCCCATACTACTATAAGCGACGAATGTTCAAAGTCGTCTGCCAGTTCATCACCGTGAATATCGAAAGTGCCTATCGTTAAGTTTATTCCTAAATGCTCTCCGAACAAGCAGGCTTGCATTGGGCTAGCGGCCATTGTTGGTATTTGCGCAGCGAAAGTGAAAGGTATAAATTCTGGCTTATAGTTTCCACACGGTATTGCACCTCCGCTCAAGACGATTTCCCAGGGCTGTACGTTTAATTCTTGGAATTTTTGCAGTATGTATTGTATAGCTTCATCCCACTCTGCCTCTCTAAAAGCCCATGTGCCCTTTGGACCAGTCCTTATCAACGGTTTCTTTAGCCTATCTTTATTGTAGGTAATTAGCGTTCCACTTCTTCCCCTGGCACAAACTTTACCGTAGTTAAGAGTAGATAAAGGATTTCCGTCTATTTCTCTAGCCCTTATGTAATTACCGTTCTGCTCCACGTTGACGAGAATATCACAGACCGAAGAACAAATTCCGCACATACTAGGTGCATAAGAATATTGATATCCGGGTTGCAATTGCTCGTAATTGGCTGGTGAGAAGATATCGAATCCGAAGTTCTTCGATGCAGCATATCCTGCAGCTGCAACAGCCGCGGTTATAGCGGAAACCTTAAGAAAGTCCCTTCGGGATAATCTGAATCCGTTCTCGTTCTTTGGCTTTTCGCTTTGCACGCGGGACGCCATTAATTTTCATGATAAATCTTTTTGTTCGTAAACTGGTAGGTCTCCCATTTTAACAGAGTAAATTCTACCAGTGTTAATCTCAATATAATTTTGGTAAAAGATATAATACTTAAATTAGGAACTCTAAATGAACTTGTTAAGAAGCTTATGTTAAATAAAAATCTTAAGTAAAGTAAAAGCCATCAGTATATCGAAATTGTTATAAAGCTCTTTTTAAAAAACTAATAAAATTGAACTTAGTTCGATATGGGTTAACACGCTTTTAAGATTCCTTTGGATTAAAACTTGAAACTTTGGATTTTTTATAAAACTCTTAAAGTATATGGCTCAGACTGTAGAAACCACACGAAAGCATCTACCAATACTCGGGGTAACTCTAGGTTGGATGTTTTTCTCGGCGTTTGTTAGAAGGACTATAAGTGTTCCTGCGAAACTCAATCCGCGTTCTTCGGCATAAGTAGGTAGGGAAATTATTAACGTTCTTGCCTCACGCCTGGGGACCAGCAAAAGGAGTTCTATTGTGGGTCTTGCAAGATCCACCGTTATTATACGCTTTCCTTATAATGTAACAACTGAAAGGAACTAAAACAAGCTTCGCTCTCCCAGGACATTCGGAAATTCTAACACCGCTTACTTGTATGAATTTCCCTAATTTCTTCATGAATCCTTGGATCAGTCTAATTCTTCAATCTTTCCATACACCACCTGAAGCGGTGACTTGGAGCGGGATATTCTCTTTCTATCATCATAGTGATGAAATCTTCTTTCGGTTTTAGAACGATCGGTTCTATATTCTTAAACATTCCTAAACTTTCTAAAGCTTCTAAAGTTTGCCTTCTTAATATCGGACGCTCTAATAATGTGTTAGCATAAACTACATAAAGCTTCAGAATTTCAGCTCCTTTCTTCCTTGCTTCAATCAATAAAGTTAGAGTTACAGTTGAATCTTTGCCACATCTGAAGTCCGATTCTCAAGGCAAGTTCTCATCAAATTCCTTCAAAACTTTCTCTAGAAAGTCAATGGTTGATTCATCTTTCTGCTCTAAACCTACAAGAAATTCTACCCATGTTTTGATTTAGAAATTCAGTTAAAAAATGAGAGTTCAAATGTCATGAAAAATTTCGTCCTCTAGGACGAGGAAGAATCAACATTTTCTTTACACTTACAGCACTCACAGCACATACAAGGGATGAGATTTTTCGCCTCATTAATCTCCTTTCTTTGTAAATTTATAGACCCAGTCGCTACTTGTCCAGCCATACCAACGAAGATCATAGGTAACATAAGCATAAAAAGTTCAGTCATAAAGAAATTCATAATATCAGAATTAGTAGTATAAATTACCGTTTTACCAGCTAATTGAATTGAGTTGTTGGAAATATTGTTTATAAAGATTAAAATATACATTAGATTAACAAACTGAATCATGATGGCTACCGCGATTAAAGCCCTTATAGTTGTATTTCTGTCCACAGATTGTTTTAGCTGTCCGCTGTTTTTATCTTTTCCTAATTAGGGTTAATTCATGAAAGAAACTAAAACTGTCCTCATCCGAAAGATCGGAGGTATGTCGTGATCGAATAACAACTGAGAAAGGAACTAAAACAAATCGATCGCTAACATGTTGACGCTCAAGGAGGGCGTAACAACTGAAAGGAACTAAAACAAGGCCGAGAGGAACTCCCTGACCTTCGCCCTCACCGGTCCCTCGTAGTCCTGGATCCTGCCGACGTGGTTCTCCAGGTTAGGATCTAAGGGCAGGCCGAAGCCCTCGTAGTCGCCGAAGGGTTTGACGGTTTTGCCGTCACACTCCATGTACGCCATGTTGACCAACACCTTCGCTTTCTTACCCCTCTCCTCGCGGTACT
>Ga0081473_135258_pt1 | contig 18098 bp, 18 predicted proteins | sample CisSprmetagenome_FD_70977 | JGI IMG/M metagenome (GOLD analysis project Ga0081473, IMG submission 70977) | Hypoxic/sulfidic aquatic microbial communities from Cistern Spring, Yellowstone National Park, USA v2 (version 2) | ecosystem: Environmental > Aquatic > Thermal springs > Hot (42-90C) >...
TTAGCCCTCCTTCCCTTTCCAACTCCTTTAGTGTTTCATACAGTGCCTGCACGCCGGAAAAGTAAAAGAAGCCCACCAAAAACTTAAGCTCTTTGCTGTGTTTTATGAGAGTTTTCAGCCTCCCCTCTAAAGTCCTTTCTTGGGCGTTGGTGATGAAGTTCTGGCTCATTAAAGGGAGATTATATTATGCCTTATCCGACCGATTCGTATATTCTTGCCCTCCACTTGGCACCCAAGCTCTTTGCCAGCTCTTCTGTTTTTTTCATATCCACACCCGGGTAATCTACCGCAGTGGCGACCACTTCAAAGCCCAAGCTTTTTGCGGTTTTTATAAACTCTATTACCTTTTCAAAGGCATTCGGTTGGGTGGGTTTGCAGACCTTGTCGTATGTCTCTTTATCGGGGGCATTCAGGCTAACGGACCAAACATCCACAAGACCAACAAGCTCCTTTAGGCTCTCCTTTGGCATAAAGGTAAACAAAAGACCGTTGGTATCTACGCGCACTTTCCCACCTTTGGACTTTACCCACCTTGCGATCTCCTTGAGGGCAGAGAACCTCAAGGTGGGCTCTCCGTATCCACAAAAAACTATCTCCTCATACTTGGTGGGGTCTCCTATCTCTCTTATTACCTCTTCCACCGATGGGTCCCTCTCCACCCACACCCAGTAACCCTTTACCATAAAGTTCCTTTCCCTCTCTCTTTGACAAAAAGCACAGTGAAGGTTGCACTTGTTGGTTAGGTTGATGTAAAGCTTGTTGTTGATTACGTATGTTATGGTTTCCCTTTTACCGTTGGTGTTCAGGTTGAAGATCAGCTTGGCGTTCTCTGAGGTCATCCTATCCACATCCTCCAGGTTGGTGTTTGGGATCAGTTTAGCCATAACTTCTGCGGTATGCCAGATGTTGGTGGGTTTGTTGGGCTTGCCTCTGACGGGCTGAGGTGCCAAAAAGGGGCTGTCCGTTTCCAAAAGTATGCGTTGGGTGGGGGTTCTCTTTACCACCTCCCTGAGGGCGTCTGCGTTTGGGTAGGTGATTATGCCCGAGTAGGATATGTAAAAGCCAAGGTCCACGCATTTTTTCATAAACTCGTAGCTTCCGGTAAAGCAGTGCATCACACCGCCCACCTCATAGGCTTTCTCTTCCTTAAGTATCCTGTAAGTTTCCTCCTCCGCATTCCTTGAGTGCACAACTATAGGGATGCCCAGCTCCCTCGCTATCTGAATTTGCTTTCTGAAGATATCCTCTTGCTTTTTCCTGTCGGAGTATTCTTTGTAAAAGTCCAGTCCCATCTCACCAAGGGCTTTTACCTTTGGGTTCTTTTGCGCCAGCTCCTTTAGCCAGTCTAAGTCCTCGTCCTTTACGTTATCCGCTTCGTGGGGATGAAAGCCTATGGCACAGTAGACCTTTTCCACCTCTTGGGAAATTCTAAGGGCGTTCTGTATGGTTTTCCGATCATAACCCACCGTTATCAAATACTCTAAGGAGTTATCCTTTACAGCTTCCTCGTAGTCTTCCTTCTTAAGAAGGTCCAAATGGCAATGGGTGTCTATCATAAGCTAATGAGTTTAATCCTTCTATGTGTCCTTTTCAAGACCTTTGGGGTACGGTTCAAACAGCGTTTGGGACTGAAGATATTCCTCCTCAAACCTAAAGCTCCAGTTTTTGAGAAGTTCAAGGATCACATTCTCTTCAATAAGGTCTTTCCTAAAGTCCTCCAGAAGGCTAAAAAAGTGCTCCTTTTCCTTTTGGTTTAGCCTGCTTGAAAAGTATCCAAAGATGTGGGTAAAGGTATTGACCCATTGTCCTTTAGAGGGGGAACGCTTTAGGGCAAGTCTAAAAAGCTTTGCGTACTCCTTGAGGGTCTCTTGGAAGTTTTTGGAGGTTGCCACCAGCCTTCCCATCTCCTTTAGTTTTACCTGAGAGTGTAGCATCAAAAGGTATTTGTTTCTTTTGTGAAAGTCCATAAGCTGGCTTATGTGCTGGGCGGTTTCCATAAATTCCCTAAGTCTTGCCAAGGAAAAGAGTCTAATCAGAAAGTGTCTTCTTATATGTTCATTCCTAAGCCTCTTTTCGTCCTCTACGGGCAGGTCCTCAAACCTTTCCAAAACCTTCTTCGCAAAAAGTCCTTTCGTGCGGTGGGAAAAGACCTTTCCCTCGGGGTCCTTGTAGGATAAAGTGCTGTTGGACACTCCGCAGGAGGGGGATTTAGCCTTTAGCAAAAAGCCATCCACCTCCGGTAGGCTACTTAGAAATTCCTCGGAGAACTTCTCCATCTCTTCCGTTAGGTCCCTCTGGGTGGCGGGTTGAAAGAGTCTTGGATAGCCATCCTTCCAGTAGATCAAAACCTTTGCCCTTGGCACTCCCAGACCTATGGAAACCTCCGGGCATACACTGATAGGTTGGCAGTAGTTTAAAAGCTTTTCCACAAAGGGGTCTTCAACAGTGCCACCGTTATAACGGACAAACTCACCGTTGAGACAGGCGCTTACAACAAGCTTGGGTTTTGGATGGTTCATAACTCCTGAAGGAGTTTTTGGACATGTCCCTTTGCCTTCACGTTGTAGTATGCCTTCTTTATGGTTCCGTCTGGGTTTATAACAAAAGTGCTCCTTATTATACCTGTGGTTTCTTTACCGTACATCTTTTTGGTACCGTAGGCTCCGTACAGCTTTGCCACCGTGTAGTCGGGGTCGCTCAAAAGGGGGAAATTCAGCTGGTATTTTTCTTTGAACTTTTTGTGGGAGGAGATGGGGTCCGGGCTTATACCCAGGACCCTGTAGCCTTTTGATATAAGGGTTTGCAGGTTATCCCTAAAATCGCAGGCCTCTTGGGTGCAACCGGGAGTGTTGTCCTTTGGGTAGAAGTATATTATTAGGTTCTGCCCAAGCATATCCTTTAGGCATACCTTTACCTCTTTGCCCTCTTCGTCTATACCCTCCAAGCAAAAGTCCGGTGCCTTATCTCCTTCCTTCAGCATAGCCATAATTATAACCCATCAACCGTAGATATCCGAATCACCCTTAACCGGTTCTATCCTCAAAATGGCATCCTCCGGTGTGACGTTGTCTCCCGGTTTTGCAAAGATCTTCTTTACCACGCCAGTTATGGGTGCGTGGATCTCGTTTTCCATCTTCATGGCTTCCACTATTGCCACCGTTTGCCCTTCTTGGACAGGCTGACCCTCTTCCACAAGGATCCTTACCACCCTACCGGGCATTGGTGCAGTTGCGTCTCCGGGCTGGGTAGCCTTGGGAATGCCCTTTTCCTCCAACTGCTGTGCTACCGCCTGAGATACTCCACCGGCGGGTATGGCTTCCAGTAGGGGAGTAAGTTGCACCTCTTCCAGTCTTCCATCCACTCTGATGTAGTACTTCCTTGGCTTTCCGGGCTCCTGGTGGGCGCTTACACCTTCCACCTTTACCTTGAACTTTTCGCCGTGATAGATGATCTCAAACTCTACGGGTGCTGCGCCGGGCACTGTGCCGGGCTTGACCTCTGCGGTTTCCGCCAGCTCTTCTATGGGCTCTGGATGGAGTTCTCCCTTCTCCCTTGCTATGAAGAAGTCCTTGGCTTGCATGGGGAAGAGGGCATATAGCAGAACTTCCTCGTCGGTGGGTTCTCTACCAAGCAGGGCTTTTGTCTCTTCGTAAGCTTTGTCCCAGTCGTTGGGGTCTGCCAAGTCTGCAGCCCTAATAGAAAAGTCCGGCTCTTTTCCGGGACCGAGGATCTTCTCCACCAACTCTTTGGAGAGGGGACCGGGTGGTCTTCCATACTTGCCTTCCACGTAGTCCCTCACTTCCTTGGTGATCACCTTGTACCTCTCTCCGCTTATCACGTTCAGAACTGCCTGCACGCCCACGATCTGAGAGGATGGTGTCAGCAAGGGTGGATAGCCAAGGTCCCTTTCCACGTTGGGCACTTCCTTTAGGGCTTCCTCTATCTTGTCAAGGGCGTTGGCTTCTATTAGCTGGGCTACCATGTTGGAGATCATACCGCCGGGGATCTTGTGGATGAGAACCTTTGCATTGACGCCCGCATATTCGGTTTCATACTTTTTGTATTTTTTCTTTATCTGTCTGGCAATCTCTGCACACTCGTCAATGAGCCTTAGGTCAAGTCCTGTGTCAAAGGGTGTGCCTTCCAGCATGGCAACCACGGACTCGGTGGCAGGGTGGGAGGAACCAAAGGCTAAGGGAGATAGCACCGTATCCACCATATCCACACCCGCAAGGATTGCCATCATGTGGTTCACTATGGCAGTTCCGCTCATGTCGTGGTTATGAAGTAGCACGGGGAGTTTTCCTTGGGTTGCCTCCTTTATACCCTTTATGATGGCATAGACTTCAAAGGGCATGATGATACCGGTGGCGTCCTTGAAGGACAGCCAGTCTGCACCCATTTCTGCGATCTCAAGGGCATACTCTATCCACTTTTGGTAGGTGTGTATGGGGCTTCTTGTGTAAGAGATCTCTGCGTGCACCTCACCGCCCAGCTCCTTTATTGCCTTAACTGCGGTTGCTATGTTCCTGTTGTCGTTCAAAGCGTCAAAGACCCTGAAGACGGTTATACCGTTGGCTATAGCCCTCTCCACGAACTTATAAACCAGCTTGTCGGACTTTGGTCTGTAGCCTACGATGTTTTGACCTCTAAAGAGCATTTGAAGTTTGGTGTTGGGCATTACCTCCTTTATACGCCTGAGCCTTTCCCAAGGGTCTTCCTTTAGGTACCTGAGGCAGACGTCGTAGGTGGCACCGCCCCACACCTCCACCGCGTAAAAGCCCACCTTGTCCATCTTCTCACAGAGTGGCAGAAGGTCGTCGGTCCTCACCCTGGTTGCCAGCTTGCACTGCTGTCCATCCCGGGGCGTAAGGTCTGTTATGAGGATCTTCTTCCTAAAGCCTCCCTTTTCAAGCTCTTTTAGGTCTTCTCTTATTTGCTCAACTATTTCAGCTACGTGCATGTTAGACCTCCTTTTATAAACCGTGATAGCTTGCTATAGCAGAAGCAATTATAGCCACAAAGTCCTCTTTGTCCCTGTGTTCTGGGTAATCAAAGAGGTGTGGCTTTTCCTCTAAATACTTAGTGGTAAATTTGCCCGCCCTAAAGTCTGGGTCCTTCATTATGTTTATGAGCAACGGTATGGTTGTTTTTACGCCCGTGATCTCGTAAGTTTCAAGGGCTGCGCGCATTCTATCCACCGCAACCTCCCAAGTGGGAGCCCAAACTATCAGCTTGGCGATCATAGAGTCGTAGTAGGGAGTTACCTCAAAACCGCGAGACGCAGCGTGCTCCACCCTTATGCCAAAGCCACCGGGCACATAGTAGCGCTCTATGGTGCCTATGCTTGGAGCAAAGCCCTTTTTGGGATCTTCTGCGTTAATCCTACACTCTATAGAGTAGCCGTTGAACTTTATGTCCTCCTGCTTGTATCTCAGGGGCTCTCCTGCTGCAATGCGTATTTGCCACTTGACTATATCCACGCCCGTCACCATCTCCGTTACAGGATGCTCCACCTGAATACGGGTATTCATCTCAATAAAGTAGAGGTTACCCTTTTCGTCCGCTACAAACTCCATAGTACCCGCGCTGTAATAGCCTATCTCCTTTGCCGCCTTTACCACCAATGAACCGTAGTACTCCCTTTGCTCTGGAGTTAGCAGTAGAGAGGGGGCGATTTCCACCAGTTTTTGGTTTCTCCTTTGAATGGAGCAGTCCCTCTCACCCAGATGGATCACATTTCCGTATTTATCTCCGAGAACCTGAAATTCTATGTGTTTAGGGTTCTGTATGTACTTTTCCAGCAGGAGGTCTCCCCTTCCAAAGGCCTTTTGGGCTTCGTTGTAAGCAAGTTCGTAGTTCTTTAAGAGTTCCTCTTCATTTCTACAGATCCTTATACCCCTTCCACCACCGCCAGCGGAAGCCTTTAGCAGAACCGGAAAGCCTATTTCCCTTGCTATGTGAAGGGCTTCCTTTTCATCCTTCAAAATACCGTCGCTACCGGGCACAGTGGGAAGACCAACCTTTTTGGCAACCTCCTTAGACCTTGCCTTATCTCCCATTAACTCTATAACCTTCCAGTGGGGACCTATAAAGGTAATACCCTTCTCTTCACAGAGCCTTGCGAAGTGTTCGTTTTCCGCCAAAAAGCCATAACCCGGATGGATAGCTTCCGCCCCTATCTCCAAAGCCAGGTCCACGATCCGCTCCGCGTTCAGGTAGGTATCCAAGGGATTTACCCCTATCATGTACGCCTCGTCTGCCATCTTCACATGTCTTGCGGTGGATTCAATCTCGTTGTATATGGCTACCGTTTGTATTCCCAGCTCCTTGCAAGCCCTTATGATCCTGCAGGCTATCTCTCCTCTGTTGGCAACCAAAACCTTCTTAAACATACCTGCCTCCTACCTCACAATCTCAATCTTGTATTCAATTGGTGCCACTTTGTTGATCATGTATGCAATGGAACATGTGCCCGGGTCAAAGATGGTCTTATCAAGGGCTTTTTTCACATCCTCCTCGGACACATCCCCTTTAACTTTCACAAAGAGATAGATTTTGGTGAATACTTTTGGATAGCCTTCTGTGATCCTCTCTGCGTCCGTTTCTATTTCTATGTGCTCCGTGTGTTTTCCCTCTTTGTGAAGGGCTTCATAAAGATGTATTCCCACACAGCCCGCTATAGAATGAAAAAGCAGTTCGGGAGGTCTTATGCCTCTACCTTTACCACCCACATAACCCGCAGCGTCTATGGGCACTTCTCTTCCGGCCTCACCAATGCCTACAAAGTGAAAATCTTCCCTTTGGACCACCTTAACCTTCATACAAACCTCCTGAACGGGAAATTTTTAGAGACTAAATATTATACACCATCTGAACAAAAATGATTGCTTTTTATCATAGACTTTTGGCTACAGTTCTTCCTCTCTGCTGAAGGCTCCGCATCTACGCCAAGCCCAGTAGCCTGAGAAAAGCGGTTTACTATGTTTTGGCTTTAAAAAGGCTTCTGTAAGAACAGAGACGGGAGCTGAGGGTAATTTTCAGAACATACAACCTTTGGCTTTTCCTTATAACCCAGAGTATTGCAACCAGGAGTTTATAAAAAATTTATGGCTTTAACGTAACATTGAAAAATAATGGACATACTGGAAGTAAATACACCGGAGCTTTTGGAAAAGATAAAATCCTTAGAACTAAAGGTTTGGAAAGGCTCCAGTGATATTGATGTAAGAGAACTTATAGGACATAAAAGGGCTTATATTTTTAGAGCTTCAACGCAGGAAGTAGGATATTTAATCTATAGCTATAGAAAAGGCAGAGCCTACATTGAGGATCTAGTAATTAGTGATTCATCTCACTTTATATCCATAATGAGAAGTATAGAGAATATCTTTAAGCCTCTGTCCATAGTTGCCCTTATAGAACCACACTTTATGTGGTTTTTCTCACCTACAAGAAAGAGAATATTTAAAAACTCAGGTTATAAATTAAGTAAAGTTAGGAAGTTTAACCTCTTTGGTGAAAGCTTCCTTTATGTGAGGTTAGTGTATGAAGGTTCTTCTGGTTGAAGACGAAACAGACTTGGCCATTCCTATAAGTAGGTTTTTATCCTCCGCAGGTTGGGACTGTGCAGTAGCCAAAAATTTAAGCTCTGCCCTTGAGTTTCTTGAAAGGGAAGTTTTTGATGTGTGTGTGCTTGATCTTTTTCTTGGTAAGGAAGACGGCACTAAGCTCATACCAATACTGAGCGATAAAAACATCCCCATCATAGTCCTAACAGTAGTAGATGACGTCTCTGTAAAAGTAAAGTGTTTAAGAATGGGAGCTGACGATTATGTGGTAAAACCTTTTAACCCGGAGGAGCTCTTAGTAAGAATGGAGGCGGTTCTTAGAAGAGTTAAAAACATAAGCAAGAGTAGAACCATAGTTTACGAAGATATGGAAATAGACCCCTTTTCTATGACTGTGCGCGTAAAGGGAGAGATCCTTCCACTTCCCAAAAAACAGGTAATGATACTTATAAAGCTCTTGGAAAATGTGGGAAAGGTAACCTCTTATGAAACCCTGTTTTCTTATGCATGGAGCTCTTACGAGGATGCAAGCATTGACGCCCTAAGGACCCATGTTTACAATCTAAGAAAAATACTAAGAAATTACGGATTTGATATAGTGAGCTATCCAGGAATAGGATACACCTTAAAGTATGAAAAGTCCAAGGAATCTGTATAAGGCTTTCCTTTTTAATTTTTTGAAATTCCTTCTGCCCATAGGTACTTTCTTCACGTTCAGTTTTTGGACCTTTAAATCATACATAAATGACTTAGAAAGCGACCACCTTTTAAAGACAGGTGAAAAGCTCGTAGATTTCTTGGTCCACGACGAGGATTTTTTGAACAATAAGTACTTCGGCTCCGAATATATAATTCTTATAACGGACAGTAAGGGAAGAATTCTTAGCTCTAATATAAAGTTGGATAATTTAAGGGAGATAAGCTACCTGATAAACCTAAAGCCTATGCCCAGCCAAGTTCAGGAGATTAGTAATTACTTAGTTTATGTGGATGCATTTCCTTGCGGTAATTCTTTCTGTAAGACAATCGTTGCACTTTCTAAGTCAAAGATAGAAAAGAAAGTAAATTTACTTCTTCTTTCTTCCCTCTTTTCTTCTATCATAACAGCTTTGCTTATAGCTTTCCTGTCTGTGCTTGATATAAGAAAACATCTGCAGGACTATGATCTTTACTCGAAAGAGCTAAGGAAGGTTGCCCTTTATTTGTCCCATGAGGTAAAAACTCCTCTAAGTATAATACTCATGAACATGTCTCAAATAAAGGCGGATGAGGAGGTAAAACAAGCTATAGAGAGAGCCATAAAGCGTATCATAAAGCTTATGAAAAATCTAAAGGTACTCTCGGAACTTGAATTAAAACCTAAAAGCATAACACTGATAAACGTAAAGGGTCTTATATCTGAGCTTGTGGAGTTTTACCAAGCTAATCTGCACGCCAAAAACCTAACAATAAGCATTAATCATGTTCCCCATGTACAAGTGCTCTCCGATTACGAGCTAATTTACACCCTGTTTCTTAACTTACTGGACAATGCAGTAAAATATGCTAAGGAGGGTACAGAGATAAAAATAAGCGGAGAGCTTAGAAACGGCAGGCTAAAGGTGTTTATAAGCAATATAACTGATGAGAAAAGTTCCCTTGATATGGAAGATAAGTCTTACGGATTAGGTCTTACCATAGTGGATGAAATAGCTAGAAGACTGGGCATACAGGTAAGTTTTAAAAGGGATGCTTCTCTTTTTACAGTAGTGGTGGATATGCAAGTAAATAAAGAAGAGTGATGCTTCTCCTCTTATATATACTTTTTGAGTTTGTAGATACTATATTTTCGTCTTTTTTAATTTACGTCTATTTTCCGTCAAAAAGCTATGGGATCTTTAACGCAAGCACCTACGGTTATGCTATAACTATAGCAAACGCGTTAGGCTTTCTACTCCTGTTAATCGGTCTTTATGCTTTCAACGTATTGAATTACAGTTTTTATGTTATCACACTTAGCTTTATTTGCCTCTTAATAGGATCTTTCTCTAATAGCTCTTTTGTGTTGATTTTACTTTTTCTTTTTGTGGTATTTCACACAGCATTTTTCTTCTGGTATGAGGTGTTGGCAACCAAATTTGAAAAGTTTGAAATTGCAGTAGGGCTATCTTATGCAAGTGGTTTTTTGGCTTTGGGTTTGCTTATGCTCTTTGAAAGCCCGAATTTACCTATCCTGGCCATACTTTACTCTCTGACCTTAATTTTCATGCTTTCCCTAAGAGGTGTTCCTTTCAGCATTAAAGGTCTAAGTCTTTCTCAAATAAAGGAACCTAAGTTCTTAGCGGAGGTGTTTACAGTGTGGGTTATGGGTGAGTATGCAGAAGTTTTGTCTTCTATGGCATATTATATAATCAGAGACAGCTCTACACTGTCTGAAGCTTATATACATAGACTTTTCGGTATAGCTTTAATTACCGCGTTTTTCTGTGCCATACTTTCGCCTCTTTTGGTAGAAAAGCTTGGCATAAAAAACTTTGGAACGCTTACCATCTTGATCATGATTAGCATACCTGTCTTTCTGGGCTTTACCAGTTTTTTTACCCTTCTTGCAGTAATTGTAGGCATGAGTATAGCCTTTTACTGGGTATTCTTCCGCACATATCTTTACTATAGGTATCCAAAAGAAGAGTACATACACAGGTTCATGTTCTTTTACTTTGCGTCGCATCTTGGAGGTATTTTCCTGTACTCTACGCTACTTGGGCTTTTTCATAGTCATCAGTTCAGTCTTCTGGCTTTTTCTGCGTTGTTGATCCCAGCACTTGTTTTAAATCTTCTGTTGATGTGAGTTTAACTTTAAGCTTGAGTCTATAAAATGTATAGGTGAGAAATTCTGAGAAGCTGGAAAAATCTTTTGACAAAGAGCTCTCAATGAGCAGGAGTTTATAATACCTTCAAATCCCACTGACCACAAAATCTGGTTTATAATAAAAAAAAGTTTTTGAGGGTTCCTTTGGGACCCTTGTCAAATTGGCAACTGAATAGGGGTTAGTGTGCCCTTCCGGTGGGCTGTTTCAATTTTGAGAGGGAGGAAGCTTTGATTTTCAAGCTTTTGGAGGGATAGTCTCACCGTAAAGCCGTAATTATGTAATACCGTAATACCGTAATTATGGTCAGTGGCGGAAAGTGTTGGGAAACAGAGATTTGAGTTTGACAACAATAGACTCAACTTTGCATGATCTCGGATTTCGGAAAATTAACTTCATTTGAAAGAGGTACTACCTTGACAAAATGATTGATATGTCTTATTTTGGTTGATATGGTGATTTGGGGTTCCGAGCCCACCGTGTGGGATGGTGACTTATAAGCTGGCTCCTGAAAAGCATCTCCACAAAGGTTCCGAGCCCACCGTGTGGGATGGTGACAAAGAGAAAGCTAAAAGAGTTCTTTTCTCAGACCGGGGTTCCGAGCCCACCGTGTGGGATGGTGACCCACGAGGGAGAAGGAGGCCTTGCCCTCCCTATAAAGTTCCGAGCCCACCGTGTGGGATGGTGACTTGCAACGCTTCCGTCAGGACGCCTCACCACCACCTCAAAAAGTTCCGAGCCCACCGTGTGGGATGGTGACATGCCGAACTTTCTGGTTTCAATAAAGTATTTGACTGTTCCGAGCCCACCGTGTGGGATGGTGACAGATCCCCAGTCAGTCCAACCAGCAAGCATAGAGCCAGAAGTTCCGAGCCCACCGTGTGGGATGGTGACAGATCCCCAGTCAGTCCAACCAGCAAGCATAGAGCCAGAAGTTCCGAGCCCACCGTGTGGGATGGTGACAGATATTCAATGAAAAAGCATTGGAAAGGTAGAGAGACGTTCCGAGCCCACCGTGTGGGATGGTGACTTAGCATCAATAATCACAATAGGCTCCTCATAAAAAAACCTGTTCCGAGCCCACCGTGTGGGATGGTGACTGCTAAGAGCTCAGTCACAGACACCTCCCTGAGCTGAGTTCCGAGCCCACCGTGTGGGATGGTGATCTTGCAAACACATATAAGTGTAATACGCCCGAGCTACAGTTCTAAGCCCACCGTGTGGGATGGTGATGCGTTCATTTATGCAAAAAGGGTGGAGTAAAATATTAGCCCTATGCCTGTTTTAGTGGAGCTTAGCTTTAGGCTAAAGGAAGTTCCGGAGGTTCTATACCCTGCCGATGTGCATGGTCTTTTTTTCAATCTCTTTGAGGAAAGCATAGCGGAAAGGTTGCACAGGGAACCCAAAAAGCCCTTCAGCATAAAAGGTTTTTCTTTGGAAGATTCTACCCTAAGGCTTGAGCTTGCCCTCTTGGAAGACAAACTCTACCCTGCCCTAATTCATGGCTACTACTTTCCCAAAAGGGACCTACACCTAAGAGGTATAGCCCTTAGTCCCATAAAAGGCAAAGGATTGAAGGAGAAAAAAGCCCTAAGCTACCAAGAGCTTTTGGAGACGGAGCCCCACAGGAAGCTACAGATGGAGTTTTTTAGTCCCACTGCTTTTAATAGGTTTAAGTTTGATTATCCCCTTCCGGAGCCACACCTGGTTTTTTACAACTTGGCAAGCCGGTGGAACATCTTCTCGGAAATCCCCATAGAGATTTCGGAAACTGAGATCCTGAAAAACACAATGGTTTATGAGTTTGAGGGTGCCACCCAAGAGTTTATCATAGACCAAAAATTAAAAAGGGTGGGATTTGTGGGAAGGGTGGTATTTCTTGTAAAGGAACCAGAGGTAGCCAAAAAGCTTTCTGTCCTTGCCCTCTTTTCTAACTTTGCGGGCGTGGGAATAAAAACCACCATGGGAATGGGAGCGGTTAGAGCCTCTCTAAAAGGAGCCATCCAAAGGTCAAGCCCTGAGAATTGACCCTTCTGGTTTTGTTGGTCTGTTCTCTTGCCCCGTTTTGAGTGGCTTTGAAGAATTTGTCAAAAAGTGCTTTGTCTTTTTCCTTCACTATCAACAACAGGGTAGTGCTCAAAATTCCTTCGTGCTTTCCTAACCTCAAGAGAACTCCACCGGTGTTTAGATGATTTTTTAGCCTTTTTAAATGCTCTTCTGTGTTTGGCTGGCGGTTTTGGAAAAACTTTATCTCCTCATCCAAAAGCTTTGAGTAAAACTTCCTTGAACACTCCACCAAAAAGTTCCAAAAGGCGTTTTCGTCAGAAAAGTGTTTGCCTATTTCTGGGAGCTTTCTTTGAGTTTCTAAACCCCTGTAGGCGTTTTTATTTATGTTTATCTCCATTTCAAACTCCACACCTTCCCTTAATGCTTCGCAAGGGTATAGCGTTCTGTTGGAGCCTACAAGCTTGGGAACCTCCACCCTCAGACTTTGATAGGGCAAGGGCTGACTGTCTGGAATAGAAAGGACTTTTAACACGTCAAACTTGGCGTCTCTCTCACCTTTTGGATAAAACACAGACCTTTCCAACTCACCCTCCACATCGTTTCGTTCCTTCTGATCCTTTGCCCTTCCGCTGTTCAAGAGTTGCTTTACCTTCTCTATAACTAAATCCGGCTTATCCATAAACCAAGCACAGGCGATCAGGTGTCTTATGGAGCCCTTTAGCTCACTGCCGGGAATGTAGGGACCCTCCAAGGTCTTTATAAACTCTTCCACCTGAGAAGAGTTAAGGCTTCCGTTTATCTCAAGCTCGTAGTTGGGCTCCAGGGTAAGTTTGAAGTTTCTCAAGAATTCCTCAAGGCTCAGATTTTTACTCGTCTTAAACCAAAGGTAGGCGTTGTTTTTTAGCTGTGGGTTTGCGATCCTTTCAATGGTGGAGATTATTCGGTCAAACTTATAGACCTTTAGCCTTCCCTTTTCCACCAAAAACTCAAGCCTTGAGATTTTTTCTCCGTTGCCTACATGAACAGGAGAAAGGACTTTAACGCGCACCCTCATTTTTACCACCTCGCAAAAAGTGGAAAGCCTATGCCGTATTGATAAACAGAGATGCTACCTTCTTTTAACACTTCCTTTATGCCCCCATACCAATCCTTGGGAGTTTTTACCCGCACTTGGGAGCCGGGCGTAAGATAGCAGAAGGTGTTTTTCCAAACCCTCTTTGTCAAGCCATTTTCTACCGCTGGCTTTTGCACCTTTATGTCGTAAAAGCTCTTGTTTAGGTCAAATTCTGGGTCGTAAAAGCAATCGGATATCAAAAAAGCCCTTGTGCTTTTCTGAGATATGAACTCCTCCATACCCTCCGGTGGTTCTGTCTCCTCAAACCTGTATCTTCCCATCCCGGTGGTTTTGTTACCCCCAAGCTGAGAAAACTTAAGGCAAGCATTAACTAAGGGTTCAAAACTCCCATCAAAGAACTTTACGATAACACCAAAGGAAGAGAGCCAAAGGGCTTCTTCGTTGTACAGTTCTCCACCTACGGTGGTCATGGTAAGGCGGTTTATGGAGGCGTGAGGGATAACGTCTTTATTTATCTGCGGTTTCTCTTCCTCAAAGCTCCTCTCGGGCTCCCTTTTCAAAATCTCCCTGAACACCTCCCAACTTACCCATTGAGCTTTTTTAAACTTTTTGTATTCTTTGTATTCCTCCACATTTTTAGGCGTCATGGGTATAAAGTGAATAGGGCGTGGAAAGACCCATTTGCCCCCTTTCCAAGGCAAAGGTGCGGAGATTATAAAGGGTGGTCTTCCTGTTTTGAACATTTCCAAAGTTTCTAAGAGTTTTTCTTCCGACTCAAGCCAACGGATGCCCCAGCATATGGCACCGAAGATAGTATTGGTGGTTGGAAAGCTCTTAAAAGGGCTAAGCGGTTTGAAAACAAAAGCCTTAAGCATTGAATAGACCGCTGAGCTTTTGCTTTATGTTGCCATAATCTGCGAGTATGTCCTGCACGGTGGTTTTTTGAGTTAGCTTTTCCTCTAACCCATCCCCAAAGTAGTATGCCTTTGGTCTGAGAATTACTTCTATGTTCTCAAACCGGACCTTACCCGAGCCCCTTGAACCATAGCCGCCGAGATAGTCATCCTCCAAAAGACGCATACCCTCAAAGACCACCTTTAAAAGCTCTGGGTCCTCCTTTGTAAACAGGTGGAAAGCCATCTCTCCAAAGAAAACCACTCCAGCGGGTACCCTTTCCACCTTCCTTGGGTTTGCCCGGGATGTGAGCCTGTTTATGGCGTTTTCCGTCTTGATCTCCGTAAAGATGTTTTCACCTAAGGTTTCTTGTAGCTTCTGTATGCTCTCCCAAGTAGGATAGGCATCAAAGACCCTGAGCCTTGGAGGTCCGGGTAGTTCGTTAAGCTTCAAACTTTCTATGGTTTTTGCATCTCCCGTGCCAAAGACCTTACAAACCTCACACCTTCCACAAACACAAGATCTTCCTGCCTCTTCAACCTCTTTGCTTTTTCTTTTTTTCTCATCTTCAATCTTCTCAGCCTCTTTTTTAGCCCGCTCTATCATAAAATCCACTCTCCCCTTAGCCCACTCCAACAAGGACCTTATCTTGCCCTTTAGGGAAGAGCCGGGTATGTAGGGTGCTCCCTCCGGTAGATTGTTCCCCCTGCCGTCGTAGTTTTCTATCACACCCAAGGTCTTTATAACCGGGTTGTCCGTTCCGCCTATCTCAAAGTTTTCTTTGGAGCCTCCCACCCTCAGACCAGTTAATGCCTTCATTTCGTACTTAATTATCACGGTGCCTTTGTAAGAAAACATCGCCCCACCTCCTTAAGATTTCTTAGAGTAGGCTACCATAGCCATTAAGAGGTCATAAGCCCTTTCAAAGGCTTGAGGGCTTTTGTGTTTTTCTATGTTATCAAAGAGTTTGAACATAAGGTCTTTGAAATCTTTGTTCAATACGCCCCTTTCCGCCTGATATTCCAAAAGGGCATAGAGCTTGTATAGCCTTCCCATAGCCTTCTCTAAGTTGTTGTCCTTTCTTAACCCATCCACTATTGCCTTAAACTCCTGAAAGACCTTTCTCAGTTGCACCGCGGTAATGTTAGCCTTTCTCACCACCGCACTTGCGTATCCATCTGGATGGAAAAGCTCCCTTTCGCTAAACTGAGTTATTGCCCTATTTTTTAGCTCCTGCTTTAGCTTTTCCAAGGGATTATCTTGGCCACCCTGTTGATGCTTCCCGTTCATTTTTCACCCTCCTTTATTCAGTATATAACTTTCCTCTTTTACCCTTTCTGACGCACCCCTTGTTTTCATCAAAACAAGCTTCAAAAGGAGTTCCGCATCATCCCTTACGTTGTAATCGTTCTTTGGGTCAAGGATAAATTCCTCAAGTTTTTCTTGCTCCTTTTCCCCTTTTACGTTCCTATAGAGCTGGTAGTAGAACATGGGATAAAACCTAAGGCTGACCTTTCCGTCCTTTTTGTATGCCCTCAAGAGGGTGTAAATTCTGTAAAGAAGGGTCCTGTGGCTATGGACATCAAAGTTTTTCATAAACTCGTTTAGCCTTTCCAGAGCATTTTTGAACGCATCCCAAGACAAGGGATACCCCCAAAGGCTTATGCTGTTTTTATATGCTTTGGCAATATCCTTTTCTTCCTCTGCCTCATCTGCACCAAACCTTATGGGATAGGTTGGCTTTTGGAAAAAGACGCCCGCAGAGAGGGTAAAGCACTTGTTGTAGCATGTGTATTCGGTAAAGTCCTTTTCAATCTCCTTTGCCACCTTTAGGGCAATCTCCCAGGGAGCACAGAAAAACACGTCATCCCCACCCGAATAGACCACATAAACCTTGTTCTTGAACTCTTCTTTTTGCAAAAGGGTGTTTATGTAGCCCGAAAAGAAAAGGTCTAAGCTCCTGCTCAGCGTTGCCACCCGAGAGATGGAATAGTCTTCCTTTAAACCTTGAGAGAATATAAGCCCCAAGTTATCCACGTCCATCTTCACAAAGGCTAAGAGTTTATAACCTTCCTCCTCCTCTTCCAGCATCTCTTCAAAGTCTTTTACGAGCATTTTTCCCTTTTCTTCTTTTGTGGGCACCGTGTTTGCCAAAAAGAAAAAGCCGTCCGCCTTGTCTTCAAAATCGGTGCGGTTCAAAAGTAGCAGTGTATCCCCCGGCAATGTATAGGGAATTTGACCCTTGGCGTGCACAGAAACTCCACCTATGCCCTCAAGGTAAAGGTCTCCAATTTCCGGAGAAAACACCACATACTCCGCCCTGGGAATTTTTTCGCCCACCTCTTGGAAAAGTTCGCACCACTTACAGAACTCTTCTCTCTCTGGCTTTAGGCTTACTTGGCAAGAAGGGCACATCTCATAGTTATCTGGTCCCAAGTAATTGACTAAGCGGTCAAAGTTTTCCAAAACTGCGGAGAACTTTTGAAACTTTTTGCGTCCCGTTTCCTCATAAAGTTCATGAATCTTTTCTCCAAGTTCATTCACTCCGAGTTCCTTTCCCTTAACCTACAGCCAACCCAAAACTACCCCCAAGTGTCCCCCAAACTCTTTAACCAAAACCTCATCCACCTTCCTTTGAAGCTCATCCAGTTTTTGCTCCACACCCTCTTCGTAGCCAATTACAAACTGAAACTTTCCGCCCCCTGCGTAAAGGAGATTGACCATAGGATAGCCAAGCTCCCGCAAAAAGAACCTACCAAGGATCACAGGAAGCACAGAAAGGAAAAAGCTTTTGCCCCTTAGCCTTTTGCCCACACCCTTTGTGTTGGAAAGCAGATACAAAAACCTTTGAATGCCCGTTATATCCCCCTCAACAAGCAAAAATTCCACCGCATCCTGCCCATCTTTCAGCCTTTGGATGTTATAGTCCGTCCAAAGACCACTGACCAAGGCACCTACCACCCTTAAATGGTCAAAAAGGGATATGTCCGCGTAGTGTTTTGTTCCCCTTTCTTTGTCGTAGGTGGAAGCGGGCACGCACCAAAGGTATTTATAAAGCAAGTAATAAAGCTTTGTTAAAGTCTTTTCTGGCTCCTTAAAGTCAAGCTTTTGAAGTTGCCTTTTTAGGTTCTCAAAAAGCTCTTTGTATTCTTGCCTGCCCTTTGCCTTCTTTTCCTCGGTGATCTCCTCCGGAAAGAGGGTTTCTTTTTTTAGATCCAAGGGTTTTAGCTGGTATTCGTATTGGTCCAAACCACTCTGGCAGTGTCCCTTCAAGCTCACCAAAGCCAAAACACTCTTTAGCCTTTTTTCTTCCCTTGATTGGCTCCCATACACCGCAGGACCTTCGTCTTCCCTTTTGCTCCTTTCACTACTGGCACAATGGTCTGCGATCTGCTGGGCTAAGTGATAAAGATTACCGGGCTCCGGCTTGTGGTGGTAGGAACCCGAAAGAATAATCTCCTCCACCTCCTTGCTTACTTTCCCTTCCAAAAGCTCCTTTAAGAACTTGTAAGAATACACCGCATGCGAATAACCAAACCGCCTCTTTTCCTCCTCCTCAGCCCTTCCTTCCCCCGACCTGTCTATGAGCTTGCCTATATCATGAAGTAGCCCTCCCACCGCAAGCCAAGTCCTGACCTCTACTTTTTCCATTATTCCCCCTCGTGCATAATATTATAAACCCCCGTGCCTCTGAAATTCTGACAA
>Ga0081473_136987_pt1 | contig 18000 bp, 22 predicted proteins | sample CisSprmetagenome_FD_70977 | JGI IMG/M metagenome (GOLD analysis project Ga0081473, IMG submission 70977) | Hypoxic/sulfidic aquatic microbial communities from Cistern Spring, Yellowstone National Park, USA v2 (version 2) | ecosystem: Environmental > Aquatic > Thermal springs > Hot (42-90C) >...
AGAGCGTCTCGATCGCGCGTTCGGGGTGTCCGAGGTCGAGCGCTATCGTGCCGATGGCTATGATCAACAGCACGAGGGCTGTGTAAAGGGACAGCTTAACTATGGGCTCCAGCTTTTTCACGCTAAGTACGTTCACGATCACGGAGAGCAAGAAAGCGCCGGCGGAGGCACCTATGAAATACATGTACGTCGGGACGTACAGCCCCCACACCACGTAACTCGTCGTGTTGCCCGAATCCACCGGTGAGGTCAGTTGTTCGTACACCGCTATGGCGCCTATAATAAATGCGGCGGCCCATATTACCAACAATACGACCTTCAGGACCCCGCGCATCGGGCCGTTTACGGCCCTCTGGCCGGGATCCTCTACCCTTTCGCTGGGCATGTGGTAATGCGATTTGCCTCTATTTAACTTTTATGTATTTAATTCTTTCCAGCTCTATTTAACTTTTATGTATTTAATTCTTTCTATTTTTGCCAGCCATATGACGAAATTATTTAAAAATATTAATTTATACTAACTCCTACAGGTTATAGGCAAAATTGTTATAAAAATATGAATTTATATCAACAAATATATTGTCATAGATTAGTGTTTAATCCATTATATTATATATATTCTATTTATTAGTTAATAAATTATATAAGTATGCAAATCCGCCCTGAAAAAATGGTGCTGTAGGGCCTATGAACAACAGACAAATGTACAGAGGACAAGGGGACCTATAAAGTCGATAGAGCTTTTAATACATGAACCGTGTCGGCAATACATATTTTTACAATTCCGGCCTGGTAGGCCGTCGCTCTAGAACAGAAGGTAAAGCCTCTTCATGAAGCAACTTGTTGGCAACTCTAACAGGGAATGCACATATTCTTGGATATTTTCGATGATTTTGGGCATAGACATCTCATACAAGACGGTTGAAATATTGTATTCACACGAGCCGGCCATGATAGCTCTGCATAACCTGCGCAGTCAACTGGCGCTGGGTTCTTGAGAAGTAGGGAACTTTCGACTCGATCTAGCTTGCGCGGGCCCCGGGAGGACAAAAGACGTCGAGAAGAGGGAGCTAGCGGGAGAGGATGTTGGGCGACCTTGACCGCTTCGTCCGCCTCGCCGATATGCAGGGGGTCGACGATAGGGTGGCTGGGAAGTTCGTAGCCCCAGCCCTGGAGCTTATCGTGCTGGACAAGGCGCTGGGGGGCGAGCTCGATAGGGAGGGAGCCCTCCTCCGCTTCGGCGAGATGCTGGCCACCGCGATAACGACAGCTCCGTAGGGGCTGAGGAGGGCCGAGCGGCCGTTGGAGGAGACGACAGAGATTTGCGGCGGAGTTCGTAGCCTACATACTTCAGAGAGCTAGGGGGAGGGCAGCGCCGTCTATGAAAGGCCCTGTAAGTCGTGGAGGGGGGCGGGGGGCTCCCTAAAGCTGGAGGGTTTCGAGGGCAAGGTCGAGGGGCGTCTCGTGAAGGTCATAGGCGGTGGGGCTTGGCTCGAGGAGGAAAGAAGCAGGAAAACCCCTAAAGATCGCCATAACGACGGAGGTTGACGGCATATGGCGCGACTACGAGGTGGCGTTCGGCAGTGGGGAAACGAAGCCGTGGGCTTCGTCGTCGCCAGGACGGATGCGTCGGGGGCAGGAAGGCAGACGCGGAGAGGCTCGCTATCCTCATAAAGGCCCTAACGGGGAAGCGAAGGTTGTGCCGCATGGACGGCAAGATAGGGATCGTATGCGGCAGGAGCACCTAGACGGCTTCATGCTGTGTGGAGCTCGCAGACGTCATAGAAAGGGGCCTGAGGAGATGGGCCGCCGGTAGGGCCCCAGGTAGCGACTCGGGGGCTAGCCGCCATGTCGCCAAGATAGGCACCACGTCGCCCTTCTGAACTTAAGTCTCTAGGCCCGAGAGTAGCCTTATATTTCAAATCCCCATAGAGGTCCATGAGGAGATTCGGCGTCTCTCTGCCGGACGAGCTCGCGCAGGAGGTCGACAAGATCTCTCAAGAGCTCGGCGTGACCCGCAGCGCGGTGGTCGCGCAGGCCGTGTCGAGCTTCGTCCACACCTATTCCCAACATCTGAGGGACGGCCATAGGTGCCTCGGCGCCGTCATCTCGCTGACGGAGGGCGAGGAGGCGGCGAGCAGAATAATGGAGGAATATAAGGACCTCATAGCGAACTATTCGCACATGCATATAGGCGATAGATGCCTCTCGGTGTTCGTCGTCCACGGCGACGGGAGGCGGATCGGCGAGTTTTTGATGGGCCTCTCCGAGAGGGCCGCCAGGACGTTGTTCACGCCGCTGGAATAAATGGAGGGCTGGATACACGCCCTGCGGGACCTCCTCGTGGACAACCTGAGGCGCAGCAGGTTCCCCCTGCCGGCGGATAGATCCATCTGCAGCCGGTGGGCCTCGGGCCTGCCCGAAGGGGGGCGGCGCGTGTTGTACACCTCCTGTATGTACCAATTGGCTCCTCTGATCGCCAGGGCCGTCGACGTATTGGAGAGAGTCGGCGCGGGCTCCGGCGGCGTGAGGGCCAAGATGGCGGCCGCCGGCGCTAGGCTCTTCGGCGGGCTTCTCCTGATGCCTTCGGACGAGGAGGCGGGGCGGGCCGACGGCATCTTGCGGAACATCGCCGCCATGTTGGGCAGGGCGGGGGTCCAATTCGGCGTATTGAGGGACGAGCCGTATTCGGGCGCCCTGCTCTACGAGCTGGGGTTCGAGGAGGACTTCGCGTCCTACGCAAGGGAGGTATATAGATACTTCAAGGAGCGGGGGGTCGAGGAGGTGATAACCGTGGATCCCCACACCCACTACGTCTTGGAGAGGGCCTACCCCAAGTACGTGGACGGCTTCGACCTCAAGGTGGTGAGCTACATGGATCTCGTGAGGCCGTCCAGGGCCTCGGTCGCCAAGGCGGTCGTGCACGACTCCTGCCTCTACGCCCGATATCTGGATAGATACGACGTATATAGGCGGTTGCTCGACTCCGCGGGGGTGGCCCGCGTCGAGGATCCCTACGTGACGGGCAAGGCGTATTCGGGATGCTGCGGAGGGCCCATAGAGTCCGTCAGGCCCGACGTGGCCGGCGAGGTCGCCAAGATCAGGGCCAGGCAGCTCTCCAGGCTTTCCGACGTGGTGGTCACCGTCTGCCCCATCTGCCGCGTCAACCTATCCCGGGCGGCGCCGACCCTCAAGGTATTAGACCTGGCCGAGGTCGTATCGTGATAGCCGAGATAGATAGGTGCGCTCGGTGCGGCTTCTGCGAGGCCGTATGTCCGACGTACAACGCCGTGAGGATGAGGCACATGGGCCCGCGGGGGAGGCTCCAGATGGCGCGCATAGCGCTCGACGGAGGGGCTCCGTCGAGATACGTCGTCGAGAGCCTGGCCACGTGCCTGAGGTGCAGGGCGTGCGAGTTGGTGTGCCCCGCCTCGATTAGGATAGTCGACGTGATCGTCGAGGCCAGGAGGAGGCTCTATGCGCGTGCCTAGGGCGTTCGTCGAGGAGGCCAGGGGCAGGTGCAACCCCGACGAGGAGTGCGCCGCCTTGCTGTTCGGCGCCGGCGACGCGGCGAGGAGATGGGCTTGGATGGAAAACGCGGCGAGGAGCCCCGTCGAGTTTCGCCTCGACCCGGAGCGCGTCTATAGGGCCATCGCCGACGCGGAGCGGCTCGGCCTGGAGCTGGTCGCAATATTTCACACGCATCCCGGCGCGCCGGTGCCCAGCCCCCTCGACTTGAGGCATATGGCCATGTGGCCCGTGGTGTGGATCATAGGCGATGTCCGCACCATGGAGCTCAGGGCCTGGCGCCTAGAGCGCGGCGTTCTGCGGGAAGTCGATATATACATCTCCTAGAATTACCTCGTGCTGATACTGACCTCGCCGGTGAACATAAGGTACTTCTCGGACGTGGAGCTGGAGACGTACGAGAGGTTCGCCGCCCTGCTGATATGCGGATCCAGGAGGGTGTTCGTGGTGCCCAAGCTGGAGGAGGGGAGGGTGCCCGGACCCGCGTATGTATACTCCGACGGCGAGGACCCCGCCGAGGCCCTGAGGAGGGCCGCGCAGGAGTGCGGAGGCGGCGAGGTCGAGGTGGACGGACGCACCACCTTAAGGGCTTGGGAGGTCGTGAGGCGGGCCTTAGGCGGGATCTCCACGTACAAGATAGCCGACGAGTACATAGACGGGCTCAGGGCCGTGAAGCGGTCGGACGAGGTCGAGAGGATAGCCAAAGCCGCCCAGGCGATAAGGGAGGCCATCGCCGAGGCCTACGCCGAGCTCTCCCCCGGAGTCCCTGAGAGGAAGGCGGCTGCCGACATCTATCTGAGGCTCGTCGAGAGGGGGCTGAGGCCCGGCCCCATATTGGTCCAGTTCGGCGAAAACACGGCGCTTCCCCACCAGGGCCCCACCGGGAGGAGGCTGAGGGAGGGCGACGTGGTCGTGATCGACGTGACGGCGGCCTACGAGGGATACTACGCCGACATAACGCGGACGTTCGCGTTTAGAGGCGAGCCGCCGGGCTTTAGGGAGATATACACGGCCGTCTCGGAGGCCCAGGCGGCGGCGATAGCGGCGGCTAGGCCGGGCGTCCAGGCCGGCGACGTGGACAGGGCTGCGAGATCGGCCTTGATGCCGAGAGGGCTCGAGCGGTACTTCATCCACAGGACGGGGCACGGCCTGGGCCTCGAGTTCCACGAGGCTCCCAACATAGCCCCCGGCGAGAGGTACGTCCTGAGGAGCGGCAACGTCTTCACGGTGGAGCCCGGCGTGTACATACAGGGCCGCTTCGGTGTAAGGATCGAGGACGACGTGGCGCTCGACGGGGATGGGGCCCGCGTCCTCTAGCACTCGGCCTTGAGCCCCTTGGGCGGGGTCACGCCCCTCTGGCCCAGGTACGTGCCGAGGTATTTAGCCGCGCCCTCTGCTCTGACCAGGATCAGGTGGAGGAAGCGGAGGCCTGGCCTGAGGACTATCGTGTTGGGGGATTCGTTCACGACCTCTATGGTTATGTTGCCCTCAAACCCCGCGTCGACGACCGTCGGAGGTATCACGAGGCCGTAGCGGGCCAGCGTGGAGCGGAGGTTGGCTAGGCCGACCACGTCGTTGGGCATCTTGACGTACTCCTCGGTGGTCAGGAGGACGAAGTTCCTCGGGGGCACCGCTATCTCGTCCGCCTCCTTGACGATCCTGAAGTGCCGCCTCGCCTCGCCCTCAGCCAGCTCGCACGGCCTTATGGCGGCCCCCTCGTACGCATATATCGCGTACTCCCTCCCTATGCGGAGATCCAGCCCGTTCTCGCGTATCGCGTCGTCCCGAAGCGGCTCTACGGACAGCCTGCCGAGGGACATCAGCCTCCTTATCTCGTCCCCCGTCAGAATCATGTAGCAAGGCCTCCGGGCCTTTTTTACGGCGTTGTCCGCAAAACGCGGCGAGTATACGCGGCGGCTGTGCTCATATCTGCGGAATACCTTTATATTATAGACGACGTACTGTGCTGTGTTGAGCCAACTGGCGGCCTTCATCCAGAGCGTCAAGGGCTCCATACTGCTGTCCTGGCTCCTGATGGTCTTGATGGCCGCAGCCCTGGCGCTGATGGCCTCGGGGAGGCCTCGGCGGCCCGCCCGCCGCTGGTTCGGCGACTTCTTCGTCAGATGGGGCCTCGCCGGGCTCTTCCTGTGGTTCGTCTTCTTCGCCCTGTGGGCCCTCCGCGAGGTGCTGGCGCAGAGCTTCGTGTTCCCCGTGGGGCCCATACAGGGATTTATAGAGAACGCGACGCTTTGGGGCGTCGTGCTTACCGGGTTCCTCACGATCACCTTCTTCGGCGGCACTCTGATGCTGCAGGCTCTGTTCTCGAAGGCGGAGGTGCCCGAGGGCGTGGTCTACTACAGGCAGGAGGTGATAGTCACGCCCCAGAGGATCGCGGGGCGGGAGGTCTTCGCGCATCTGCCCGAGGAGCCGCCCGAGCTGAGGGAGGAGGCCGCGGCCAGAGAGGCCTTGAGCGCAAAGCGCAGGGGCTAGCCGCCGTGTATATACGCCAAGATGAGCACCACGTCGCCTTCCCGCAGCTGGGTGTCCAGGCCCGAGAGCAGCCTTATATCCACGTCGTTCACAGCGATATATATGTCGGGCGACAGACCGTCCCCCCTGCCCCTAACCCTCTGGTACAGCTTCGGGAACTCCCTCAGCCTCTCGACCAGCTCCCGCACCGTGGAGGCCTCGACCTCGAGCTCCCTCCTGCCCGCTAGATATGTCAACACGCCCTCCAGCACCACGCGGACCACGGGATATGTCTGGCGGTAAAATATTATGCGCCAGATACGGCCCCGTCGCCCTCAGGCTGAGGGGGCGGCGGATAGAGCTGGCCGACGGCTGTCCCGACTATCTGGAGCTGGAGGAGTTCGTGAAGTACATCAAGATAGATGGGTCGAGCCCTCTGGTCGCCCTTCTGGGCGTGAGGCGGGGCTCCGCCACTTCCTACAAGGCCTTCGGCGCCGCCATCGGGCTGGGGCAACGGGCCGCCGGGCTTCTGCTGGCCCGGAACCCCTATCCAGTGGTTCTGCCTTGCCACAGAGTGGTGAGGGCCGACGGCTCCCTCGGGGGGTATTCGTACGGGGTGGAGCTCAAGAGGGCTCTGCTGGCCTACGAAGGCGTCGAGATGTGCGGCGGCCGCGTGTGCCGCCTGGCGCAGGTGGAGGAGGTGGACGACGTCGAGGAGGCGTTGCTGCGCAGCCTAGGGCTCGGTAGATGAGATATATATTTAGGATATCGCGAGGCCATGGTCGTCAAGGTGCGGATAGACCGGCGGAAGTGCGTCGTGGCTCACTTCTGCCTATTCTATGCGCCGACGGTCTTCATCCCCCTGTTGCCTGAGGGGAAGCCGGGCATAGCGGAGCAGTTCAGGCTGGACGGCGGCGTCGAGGAGGGCATAGTGCCGGACTCGCTGTATGACTCCGTCAAGGAGGCCGAGAGGAATTGCCCCTCCGGCGCCATCAAGGTCTACAGGGAATGAGGTACAGAGCTGTGGTTCTCGACGTGGACGGCGTTTTGACCAACTTCAGATCTGCCTGGAAAAGAATCCATGACATACTTGGGATAGATGCGGATCTAAATAGAGCTCTGTACGAGAGGGGCTATATAGACTATATCGACTGGGCCGCGGCCGACGTCGCCTTGTGGCGGGGGGTGCCCAGATACGTGGTCGAGGCGCCCTTCAGGCCCCGCGAGGGCTTCGACCAGCTGTGCGACGTCTTACGGCGAAGCGGGGCGGTGGCCGTAGCGGTCTCGGCCGGCGTGGGATATACGAGGAGGCTTTCGGGCTGCTTCGCGGAGTTCTACGTTAACGATATAATCTACGACGGAGACCTCGTGGCCGGCATAGCCGTGGAGGTCACGAACGCCAACAAGGCCGAGGTGGCGGCCAAGGCGCTCGCTAGATACGGCGCATCCCTGGACGAGTCGATAGCTGTGGGCGACAGCGAGACCGATTTGCCTCTCCTCGAGTCCGCCGGCTTCTCCATAGCGTTTAACCCCACCAGCCGCCGCGTCGAGGAAGCCGCCGACGTGGTCCTCCGCTCCCAGAGGTTGCACGTCCTCGCCAAATACCTATCGAGCCTGCTTCTCCGCTAGGCATTAACGTTAATGATCTATTATTATAGATCTCCTGAAAACTTTTTGAAAGCTATTTTTGCTTAGATAGATCAATCAATGTATATATATCTATATATAAATTTACTAATATACAAGCAAAATCTTTTTAGATACCAACATATTCTTTACTATGCCTAAAAAATATGTTTACGACTTCGAGGAGGCCGACTACAAGAACAAGAAGCTCTTCGGCGGCAAGGGGGCCAGCTTGATACAGATGACGCGGCTCGGGCTCAGAGTGCCCCCCGGCTTCATAATTACCACCGAGGCCTGCAAGGACTTCTTCGCGCCTAGGAGGGCCGAGATAGCCGAGCTGGAGGCCCTCCTGGAGAGGCAGCCGCCCCCCGAGGTGAGGGATCAAGCCATAGGTAAGCTCTTCGCCTTGATAAACAGCCTGGATCTGCCGGCGGGTCTCTGGGATGAGGTGCGGCAGCACATGAGACTCCTCGAGGAGAAGATGGGCAGGAGGTTCGGCGACCCGGAGAACCCGTTGCTGGTCTCCGTGCGCTCCGGCGCCGCCGTATCCATGCCGGGGATGATGGACACGGTGCTGAACCTAGGCCTCAACGACCAGACCGTGAAGGGGCTCGCCAGACAGACCGGAAACGAGTGGTTCGCCTACGACGCCTACAGGCGTTTCGTGAACATGTTCGGCAAAATAGTGTTGGGGATAGAGGACAAGCTGTTCTCCTCGATCTGGGAGGAGATAAAGAGGAAGTATAACGCCAAGGAGGATCCCGATGTCCCTCTGGAGGGCTTGAAGGAGGCCGTGGAGAAGTTCAAGGGGGTGATAGGAGAGCATTATGGGGAGTTTCCGCAGGATCCCTGGGAGCAGCTGAGGCTTGCCATAAAGGCGGTTTTCCGCTCCTGGGATAGCCCCCGCGCCATATTCTACAGAGTGGCCGAGAAGATAACGCCCGACGTCGCCGACTGCACCGCCGTCAATGTGGTCACCATGGTGTTCGGCAACATGGGCTGGGATTCGGGCACAGGCGTGGTCTTCTCCCGCGACGTGGCGACGGGCGAGGACAGGCTCTACGGCGAGTTCCTGCCCGTGGCCCAGGGCGAGGACGTGGTGGCGGGCATAAGGACCCCCATGGACATAGAGGAGTTCAGGAAGAGGTTCCCGCATCTCTACGACGAGCTGTATAAAGGGGTGAAGCTGCTCGAAAGGGCCAACAAGGACGTGCAGGACGTCGAGTTCACCGTCGAGCGGGGGAAGCTGTTCTTCCTCCAGTGCCGCAACGCCAAGATGACCCCGCTGGCTAGAGTCAAGACCGCCGTAGATATGGCCAAGGAGGGCGTCATATCCGGGGAGGAGGCCCTCCTGAAGGTGTCGCCGGACCACGTCCTGCAACTGCTGTATCCGCGCATAGACCCCAAGGCCAAGGCCCAGCCCATAGCCAAGGGCCTTCCCGCCAGCCCCGGCGCCGTGTCGGGCCAGCTCGTGTTCCATCCCGACGACGCGGTGCGGTGGGCCCGGGAGGGCAAGAAGGTCGTATTGGCTAGGGTCGAGACGAAGCCCGACGACGTCCACGGCTTCTACGCCTCTGTCGGCATCCTCACCAGCAGAGGCGGCATGACGTCGCATGCGGCGGTGGTGGCCAGGGCGATCGGCAAGCCGGCCGTGGTGGGCGCCGAGGCGCTGGCCATAGACGAGGCGGCGAAGACCATGGCCGTAAACGGGCAGGTGTTCAGAGAGGGGGACTGGGTCACCATCGACGGCAATACGGGCAACGTCTACGCGGGCGTCGTGCCCACCGTCGAGCCGGAGCTGATACCGGAGCTGGAGGAGCTGTTGAGCTGGGCCGACGGGGTGAGGAGGCTCGGCGTGAGGGCCAACGCCGATCTGCCGGAGGACGCCGCGTTGGCCAAGAAGTTCGGCGCGAAGGGCATAGGGCTTCTGAGGATAGAGCGCATGTTCAGAAAGCCCGAGAGGCTGGAGCTGCTGCGCAGGGTGATACTCGCCGAGACCCGCGAGGAGAGGATCAAGCACCTGGAGCCCCTCCACGAGATGCTGAAGGGCGACTTCAAGGAGATATTCAAGATAATGGATGGGCTCCCCGTCATAGTGAGGCTCATCGACCCGCCGCTACACGAGTTCCTGCCGAAGCCCGAAGAGGTCCTGCAGCAGATCTACGAGGCCAAGGCGGCTGGCAGAGACGCGAGGGAGCTGGAGCATCTCTACGGCAGGATCAAGGCGTTGCAGGAGGCCAACCCCATGCTGGGCCACCGCGGCGTACGCGTCGGCGTGACCTACCCCGAGTTCTATTACTATCTGTCGAGGGCCATAGCCAAGGCCGCCGCGGAGCTCAAGAAGGAGGGCTTCAACCCCGTCGTCGAGATAATGATACCGCAGGTGAGCGACGTGAGGGAGATTAGATACGTCAAGGAGAAGGGCATACTCCCCGCCCTACGCGACGTGGAGAGGGAGACCGGCGTAAGGCTGGAGGTCAAGATAGGCACCATGGTGGAGACAGTGAGGGCCGCCCTCACCATGGACCAAATAGCCAAGGAGGTCGACTTCATAAGCTTCGGCACAAACGACTTGACGCAGGCGGTCTTCAGCTTCAGCAGGGACGACGCCGAGAATAAATTCATACCGCAGTACCTAGAGCTCAAGATACTGGATGCTGATCCCTTCGAGACGCTGGACGCTGTAGGCGTGGGCAAGCTCCTGGAGCTAGCCGCGAAGACCGCCAAGGAGGTCAACCCCAAGATCGAGGTGGGCGTATGCGGCGAGCACGGCGGCGACCCCAAGTCCATATACTTCATCGAGAGGACCGAGGTGGACTACGTAAGCGCGTCTCCGTTCAGGGTGCCTCTGGCGAGGCTGGCCGCCGCCCAGGCCAAGGTGCTGAGAGGCGGCAAGGCCGAGAGGGAATAGCCAGTTTTTAGAAGCCCGTTGCGTCAGCCTGGGACGGCCATTTCACCGCTCCTCATATCGGATGTCATCACGATCCGCTCTCCCGGACCTCCCCAGGTTCGCCGCCTTCGCCGGCGCCTCCAAGCCCTACGGCTTGGGCACGCCAGCTCGGCGGACCCCGAGGGCCGGGACGTCACGGCCTCCCGGAAGGCCGCGTGGGGGCTACGGCCGGCCCGGCGGGGTTACGGGCCCCCCAGACCTAGGGCTCCTCCCGGAGGGGCGGGCGGCGCCCGCCCGGCCCACTGCGACCCCCGTCCTACCGACGCGCGCCTACCCGCGCGGCCCGCCGAGAGGGTCCTCAGTCCCGGGTCCCCTCGAACGTCCGCCCGGCGGCTTATGGGTGCTCCGTCGGGGGCGGCCTCTCGGGGCCTATCACGTACAGGCCAGCGATATAAAATCTTTCCGCCTAGATCTCGACGGTCCGGACGGCCGCGCCGCTCGACACGTCGTATATCTCGAGCACGCCGCCGTCTAGCACAGCGGCCTTGGGCCTCGCCGATCTGTAGGGCCCGGCGCGGCTCGTGAACAGCGTGTGGACTACGCCGTGGTGGCTCATGTAGCCGGCGCCGACGTACAGATGCCCCCTGACTATAGCCCTGAGGCCCTCCCGCTTTAGGAACCTCTCCGTGGGGTCTCTGCCGTAGAGCCATATGCCGGGCCCGCGGGGGCTCGGGGCGTGGGTGTCGCAGTCGCACGGGTCGTTCCACAGAGCTTGGTACACCAACGGATCCTCCGGCAGGACCAGGTCGTCGCTGGGCTTGGCCAGCTCGGCAATAGACGCGGGCTCCATGGAGGGCTCCCTCAGCGGAATGCCGCCGTGGACGGCCAACACCGCGCCGTTTATCCTAGCCGCCACGGGCATCCTCGCGAACATCTGCTCTATGTAGCCGTAGAGCTCGCCGCAGTTCGGGATCTTCTTAAGTATGCACAGCTCGGCCATGAAGCCGCCGTCTTCGTTCATCAACGGCGATTCGTGGTTGCCCCTAAGGACGTAGGCCTTCCCCTCCAGGTACAGCCTCACAACGGTCGCCAGGACCTCAAGGCCCCTATCGCCCCTGTCCACGTAGTCGCCAAGGAAGAGGAACTTCTCGCCGTCCCACCTCCCCAAGACTGCGTCGAGCGTGTCCTTGTCGCCGTGCAGATCGCCAACCACGACGAGCCTCCTCTCGTCTACATCCAACACCAGACCCCCCTCCTCGAACTTACGCCCGGCCTCGAGGAACATCTGCCTCAGGTCCACGGGTTGAGGTCGAGTGCCAAATATTACGGTTTCAGTCCCTGACCACCCGCCCCGAGGGGCTTTCGCCCGTTGTAAACACCGGCGCGGGGCGTTCCCCCTCCACTGCCGTCGCGGCCCGCAGGCGCGTCACAGCCTGAAGAGCCGCGCGGCGTTTAGGTACACCCTCTCCTCGGCCTCCTCAGGCGTGGTCCTCCAGATCTCGGCGATTATCCTCAGGGTCTCCTTCACCATGGGCGGCTCGAGCCTCAGCCCTCTGTATTCGTAGGGCCCGTCGCTCTCTAGGACCACCATGTCCGGCCTCGCCGCCTCCGCCACCTCCCTATGCTTCTTCTGGATCTTGACGGCTGGATTTATCGATATATAGAAGCCGTACTGCGCCATCTCCTCCAGGAGGTCCAACGGCCCGGTATACCAATGTATCAAGGCCCTATCGACGTCGGCCTTCCTCAAGGCCTCGACGGCGTCGGCCCAGGCGTCCGGGGCGTGGACGTTGACCGCCAAGTCGTACTCCTTGGCGAGGCGGAGGAACGCGGAGAAGAAATCCCTCTGTTTGTCGTAGGTCTCCGGCACAAACCTCCTGTCCAGCCCCACCTCGCCTACGCACGGCGCCTCGCTCTTCTCGATCAGGCTAAGGACCTCCGAGAGGTCCTCCGGCCTCGCCTTGCCGACGTTCCAGGGATGAATCCCGAGGCATGGAACCACGCCGAATCTATTCGCCAGCTCCAGAGTCCTCCGGGAGCTCGTCACGTCGTCGGACACGGCGACCAGCCTTATCCCCGAGAACTTGGCCAGCTCCTCCTCGCCGAACTCGTGGCAGTGGCAGTGGCAGTCGACGATCATGAGGCTGTCTTGAACGCCTATTTAAAGTCGACACGTCGCCACGGCGGCCTCCACCAGGCGTCTATCCGACGCGCCTCGGCTTCTGGCGGCGATCAACGCCGCCGCGCAGCTCTGCCTTATCGCGGGGCCCCCTACGTCCACCCTATACCCCAGCGATCCCAGCGCGGCCTCGACGAGGGGCTTGAGCGTCCCCTCGTTGTTGAGGTAGACCGAGCCCGTGAGCGCAACCGGCAGAGGGCCGAGCGCGCGGAGGACCGCGGCTATGTACTCAGCTACGTGGGCCGCTGCGCGGCGCAGGAGCTCCCGAGCCTCCTCGCATCTCCCGGCCAAGGCGAACACCCTCGGCGCATATTCCGCTATCCTTCCCCGAGGATTATCCGACGAATATATCGCGTACAGAAGCTCCTTCGTCCCCCTGGCCCCGTAGTACTTAAACACGTCCTCTGCGAGGCAGCCGGGGCCATCCAAGCCCTCCGCCTCCCTCAGGGCCCTCCTCAAGGCCTCCCGCCCCAGGTAGTACGCCCCTCCCTCGTCGCCGAGCAGATGCCCCCAGCCCCCGACTCTGACCTTGGCGCTGCCCTTGACGCCGAGGAAGCTGCTGCCCGTGCCCAACACCCCCACGACCCCGTCGCCGAAGAGGAAGGCCGATACGTGCGCCGCCTCCACGTCCTCCACAAACACGGCGTCTCCCAGCCCGAGACATCTCCCTAGAGAATCTGCGAGCCTCTCGTCGACGAGGCCGGCCACGCCTAGACCGACCGCGTCCGGCCGCCCCGCGCCCAAGCCCTCGACGGCCTCCCTTATGTTGTTGCACGCGGCCTCGAGCCCGACCGAGGCGGGGTTGGAGGGGCCGGCATAGGCGAAGGATACGACGCCTCCGTCGCCCAGCAACACGGCCTCCGTCTTGGTGCCTCCGGCGTCTACCCCTATAATAAGCATAGATCACTCTATAAAAAAGTTATTTAAGACTTTTTGTATACAGGCAATGCTTTTAAGAACTTGAACGCACGCGCGTGTGGGCGGCATATTCGGCTTCTACTGCAGAGAGCCGAGGAGTCTCCGGGACGTCAAGACCGGCTTGAAGAGGCTGGCCTATAGGGGCTACGACGGAAGCGGCGTGGCGTATCTCGAGGGAGGCTCTCTGAAGGTGGTGAGGCGGCCCGGCCACGTGGATGGGCTGGAGCTCCCCGACGTGAAGGTCCCGGCGGCGTTGGGCCACACGCGATACGCGTCCAGGGGCAGGGCCACGTTGGAGAACACGCACCCTCTGCTCGACTGCGGGCGGAGGATAGCGGTGGTCGTCGACGGGGTGATAGACGGCTACGAGGCGTTGAGAGACGCGTTGGCCGCCAGGGGGCATAGGTTCTCCTCGACGACAGACGCGGAGGTGCTGGCCCATCTGCTCGAGGAGGCCGACCCGACGTCGCTCGCGGGGCGGCTCGCCGGGATGTTCTCATTCGCGGCGCTCACGGCGGACGGGAGGCTCTTCGCAGTACAGCGCGGCCAGCCGCTGGTCGTGGCCGCGTCGGGCGGCTGCTCCTACATATCGAGCGACATAGCGAGCCTCTACGGCTTCGCCGAGGAGGCCTACGTCCTGCCCGAGGGGGCCTACGTGGAGCTCGAGCCGGGCGCCTTCCGCATACAGCCCGCCGAGGGCGGGCCGCAGCCCGAGAGGAAGAGGGTGAAGGAGCTCCTCTACGCCGAGAAGGCCGGCTTCCCCCACTTCATGTTGAAGGAGATATACGAGGTGCCGGAGGCCCTCCTGAGGACCAAGGCGGCCCTTATGGATAAATACTTGAGGCTCGCGTCGATGATAATACACGGCGCGAGGGACGTCTACGTGATCGGGAACGGGACCAGCCTACACGCCGGGATGGTCTCCTCCTACTACTTCGCCGACGTGGGCATCTCGGTCAACGTCATCAGCGCGGCGGAGTTCCCCCACTACGCCTTGGAGAACGTCGGCACAGGCACCGTCATATTGGCCATAAGCCAGAGCGGCGAGACCTCCGACGTCATAAGGAGCATAAGGGCGGCGAGGCGGCAAGGCGCGGTGATAATCGGCGTCACCAACTCGGTCAGCTCCAGGCTGGCCATAGAGTCCAACGTCTATCTGCCCATAACGGCGGGGCCCGAGATGGCGGTGCCGGCCACCAAGACCTTCACCTCCACCTTGGAGGCCCTGTTGATACTGGCCCACTACGTGGGCCTGCACACGGGGAGGAGGAGCCAGGCCGACTTGAAGGCGCTTTTCGACAGGATCGACGGCTTGGCCAGAGATCTGGCGGGCTCCATCCAGGCCCTCGATGGAGCCGCCGAGAGTCTGGCCGGCCGTCTAGCCGCCCGCGGCGCTATCTACGTGGCCGGCAGCGGCATAGTGTACCCGGCGGCTCTGGAAGGGGCGCTGAAGCTCAAGGAGGCCGCCCTCCTCCACGCCGAGGGGCTACAACTCGGGGAGCTTCTGCATGGCCCCCTCGCGCTGGCGGCGCGGGAGCTGTTGGTGGTGGCGTTGAAGCCGGTGGAGAAACCCGCCGTAGATCTATACAGCAAGGCGTTGAAGATCGCGGCCGAGAGAGGCGCCGACGTCCTGACGGTGGGCCCCGGCAACGACATGCCGGCGGTCGCGACCGACAGAGAGCTGGCGCCCATATCTTACGCCGTCTCTCTACAGCTCCTCGCGTATAGGGCCGGCGTCAAGGCCGGAGCGCCCATAGACACCCCGCCCGGGCTGGTCAAGGCGGTGACCATATGAGGAGCTACAGGGCGCAGCTCCTAGGCGTCGAGGTGGAGGTCCTGGAGTTCGACGAGGGCGTAGAGACCGTGGAGAGGGCCTCCAGGGCGAGCGGGGCTCCGCCGGACGCCATAGTGAAGACGCTTCTCGTCAAGGCCGGCGGAGAATACGTGGTCGTGCTGGCGCGAGGCAACGTGAGGGTGGACGTGGAGGCCCTCTCCAGAGCCCTAGGCGCGCCTGCCTCCATGGCCAAGGCCCGAGAGGTGAGGGAGGTGCTCGGGGTCGAGCCGGGCGCCGTGACGCCGCTCAGCGATAGGGTGAAGTCGCTCAGGGTCATCGCCGACCCCGGGATATTGGCGCACGAGTACCTCCTCGCCGGCGGCGGCGCGACCAACAAGCTGATAAGGGTAAAGACGGCGGATCTGGTAAACGCGCTGAGCCCCACGTTCCTCGAGGTCTTCAGGTAGCGCCCTCCTCCCCGCCGCCCGACGTCCTCTCCTCGAGGATGCTGAGGCCAGCGACCAGCAACGCCACGAACCAAGCCAGCGCGAGCAACACATGGTCCCGCGACAGGAGCGCTATCCACGTGAAGGCCAGCGCGAGCAGTATGGATATCAGTATGGCGGCTATTTCGTCCGGCTTAAGCATAAGGGGCGCGAAAAAAGGAGTTTTAAGAATTCCGCTATGCGGGCGGGGCAAAGGAGCTCATCAAGCCGGAGAACTCAGCCGCCTCGGCCAGCTGGCCCTCCGCGCCCGCTATATCCTCAGCTGAGATCACGCCGACGAACCTGCCGCCCACGGTGACGGCGGCCACCTCGGCCCTCGCGGCCACCATGGCCTCGGCCACTCTCCACAGAGGCTCGAACCCCTCGACCAGCAGAGGCGGCCTATCCACCGCCTCGACTACGGGCGCGTCGGCAGGAACCCCGCGGGCCGCGGCGCCGACGATATCCCTCTCGGTCAATAGTCCCATCACGTAGTCCCCGTCTACGACGGCACAGGCCCCGTCCCTGAGAACCGCCGCCGCGGCGTCGCGGAGCTTGCCGTTATAGGGCAGAAGGGCAGTCTTTCTAGCCAGATCCACGGCCCTCACGACAATATACCGATTACCCATTAAAAGATTTATCAATGGTGAAAATTTTATTCAAATTATTTGTTCAAGAACTACAGATTATTAAAACATGCGGCCCAACCCAAATAGAGATCTCTTTTTCTAAATATATAAAGCTCATATATTTTAAAATTAAGTATTGTCGTTTTATTAATATATTTTCTTTTTCATATCTAATTTCACATCGGACCTTATACCGAGCATCTCCAAGATGACGTACGCCGGCCTAACGCGAAAATTTGACTAAGGCAACTTGAAAACAGCCGAGTCTTTGTCTCGAAACCATGCAGATCAGTGGTCGGCGGGGAGCCGCTGAAGCCGACGTCCAGAGCCGACGACAGCCGCCCGGGCCGATGCGCCGCGTGGAATCGATAGGCGGAGGTAGGCCATTACGCAAAACACGCCGGCTGGATCGCGCCGGCGATGGCCCAATAGGGCGAGCCGGCCGCTTGGGCGTATACGATAAATTCATCTGCGTTGTGCCGTACATGGATAGGGTCAAAGTGCCTCTGCCCGGCATGGAGCTAGGCCACGTCAACGTCTACGTGCTGAGGTGCGGGGACGGCTACGCGCTTGTCGACGCCGGCATCGCCACGTTCGACGCGGCCGTGGGGCTCCTCAGGGGTTTGAGGGAGCTGGGCGTCAAGCCGTGGGAGGTTGCCAGGGTGTTCGTGACGCACTTCCACGCCGACCACTCCACACTGCTGGCGCTTCTGTCCCAGATGGCGCCCGCCGAGTACTACGTGGGCGAGGCCGAGCTCAAGTACGTGGGCTCGGATTTCGACAGGTTCCTGGCCGAGCTATTCGCGGAGTACGCGAGGCAGGGGATGCCCAGCGGCTTGCTCGAGGAGGCGCGCAAGGTGGCGCCCATGGTCAGGTTCAGGAAGGCCTTCGAGGAGATCTGGCGTCTGCCGTGGCGGCCCGTCAGAGACGGCGAGCGGCTGCCCTGCGGCTTGAGGGCCCTCTGGACGCCGGGCCATACGCCGGGCCATACGGTCTATGTGGGCGACGGCTTCGCCTTCACGGGCGACCACGTCCTCCCCAAGATAACGCCCAACATATCCTATTGGTACAAGATAGAGGGCTACGACCCGCTGGGCGAATACCTCAAGAGCCTCGCCAAGGCTCGGGGGCTCGGCGTCGGCTACCCCGCCCACGGCGACCCGATCGCGGATCTCGACGGCAGGATCTCCGAGATAGAGAGGCACCACGCCGAGAGGCTGGCCGAGGTCGAGGCGGCGCTGGCCGAGGGGCCCATGACGGCCTTCGAGGTGGCCCGGAGGATCAGGTGGGACGTAGGCCCGTTCGACGGGCTCGACGTATACAACAAGTTCTTCGCCGTGGGGGAGGCGCTGTCGCACCTAGTCCATCTGGAGCGCAGGGGCCTGGCCGAGAGCAGAGAGGTAGACGGCGTGGTCTATTGGAGACGCCCGTAGCGGACGCCGCTAGGCCGAGCCGCAGACCCGGCAGAATCGAGAGCCCCGCCCGCCGAGGCCCGCGGGCAT
>Ga0081473_132421_pt1 | contig 17910 bp, 13 predicted proteins | sample CisSprmetagenome_FD_70977 | JGI IMG/M metagenome (GOLD analysis project Ga0081473, IMG submission 70977) | Hypoxic/sulfidic aquatic microbial communities from Cistern Spring, Yellowstone National Park, USA v2 (version 2) | ecosystem: Environmental > Aquatic > Thermal springs > Hot (42-90C) >...
GTGCCATCTGGCTTTACATATTTGGGATAGTAGTAAGGTTGGACTATGAGGGAGGATATGCCAGTTCTTGAGGTAAGGGTGGCAACGGTGGCACCAGAGGATGCACGGCGGAGGATGTCAGCAAAGGCTTTATTTAACCCTTCTTCTATTTTGGTAGGGTCTGAGGCAAAGAAGTAAGCGTCTGGAAAACCATCGCCATCCTTGTCCCATTCAGAAGTAAGGTCTGGTTTTCCGTTTCCGTTTGTATCGTCAAAGTTTCCAAACTTTGCCGCAAGGTAAAGCATGTTGGTTCTTCCAACCAGCATGTTTGGGTTTGGCTCTTGGGTATCAATCATGTATGTTTTTAATGTTTGATTACCTGGCAAGTCAGGTCTAAGGTCAGTTTGATGGGCATAATAAGCAAGTCCAGCAATGTAGTAAGAGTTTTCCTTGGGTGGATATGGGCAGGTTCCAAAGGCTTTGGAAAGTTGGGAAACGTATTTTTGCGTAGCGTTCCAGTCGCAAGTTCCACCAAGCACACAACCTATGCACATATAGCCCGGAGTTAAGCCTTCATAATTTCCAACAAGGTCTGTCCAGTAGCTAACATTTATGCTTGTATCGGCGTTTGAAGGAGTTCCAAAATCACCAACACACTGTATGCATGGAGTGTCGGAGGTTTTAGCGGTTCCCGGGATTCTTTTATCAAGCCAAGGGTTTGCGTCGTTTATGGCAACCACAAAGCTCTTTTGGCAATGATATATATAAGGGTCTCTCCAGCCAAGCTTGTTTGTATGAGACCAAGGTGAAAAATTGCAATAAACTGGCGCACCGTCATCTACGGTTGGCAATCCAGTGCAATAATTGTCCGTAGAAGGTCCCAGCCTTTTAAAATAGCGAATGATCTCATAATACATTTCACTTATTGGGTCGTAGCTCTTGTATCCAGCGTTGTATCCAAATTTGTTTATATAGTTAATTACACCGCTATACCTTGCTCCCGGTATGTTATCAGGGTTGGTTATAAATGTTCCGTCTGGGTTTATTTCAGCCTCTGGGTTTGGACAGCCTCCTGTATTATTGCAAACTACTAAGTCTCCGTTTGCATCGTGATACTTCATCCCGTAAGGGATTTTAGGAGAAATCCACTTCATATTAGCCCTAATTACTCCACCATCCCTTCTGGGGTCTGGGTTGTTATACAATGCATAAGAAATCAGCCCAAATCTCATTTTGTCTGCGTATTTTTGAATTACCCCCTCTGGTTTGTTGTTAGAAGGATTACAGTTAGGTTCTAAACCTTTAGATGGATTGCATACTTCAATTTTTAGGTTGAAGGAAGCAAGAGCACCACTACCTGAAACAGTCGGAAAGAGGTTTTCTCCACTTCCTGATTGACCTACTCCACAATCTGGCAAACCATCATTATTTGTGTCCCTGCAAACCACAAAACCGTTAGCGTATCTAATAAGATATATCGTTCCAGTATAAGGTGTATAGCGATCGGCCTTATCAATCCTCTTTATGGGAAACCAGTTATGTCCAGGCGGTAAAGTTTGTCTTGCCCCTAAAAGTTGGGTATTGCCAGGTAAATCCACAGCCCTATTCCCGCCTGTCATTGCCTTTCTGAAAGCATCAACTGCCATGGTGGTTGCCCAGTTAAGAAAATTACCACTCCAGCTACCTGAACATTGATGGTTTGTGGCTGGTCCCACTGGTTCAAACCTCCCATCTGGTCCACCGCCTACATAGTTATAACATTTATTAGGGTCAAAGTATCCGTAGTAAGTTTTATTATTGTCATAGCAGTTATCTACTCTCCTTCCACTGACAGTGTATGAACAAGATGCAAAGGTGCAGCCATAAGATGTTCTTGGGTCGCCAATGCAGGTTATAGGAGGGTGGGCGGTGCCTTGCATGGGTGTTTCTATGGAAAGCATAATCATTACATTGGGAGGAACAGAAGCTGATATTGTAGGAGGTATGTAGCAATAGTCAGTCATGTTGGCACTGTAAGACCTTTGCCCTGTGAACGCCAGTAAAATGATAAATACCAAGAGGAATGCCTTTCTTCTCATCTCCCAAGCCTCCTTCAATTTTTAGATTAACCCACCTTCTTGCCCTTTGCGTGAAGTTTCTGTGAAATATGCGGACTTATCCTTTGTCCTCTTTGTGAGGGATTTCTAAAACTTTGTAAAGAAGGACCTTGATCTCTGTTATCTCCTTTCTCATTTCCTTTAGTTCAGTTCTTATGTCCCTTATGTCCTGCTCAATCCTGTCTATTCTTCTATTCACATCCTCGAAGCGTTTGTTCATATCCTCAAAGCGTTTGTTGATTAAAAATACATACCCTCCTATTATGGCAGAGAGGGTGCCGATGATGGTGAGAGCCTGCGTCCAGTCCATGGCTTTAATTTTATTCCTCCTTCACCAAAAGCCCAGCTTGGACTTGGTGAGTATGGCAAAAAAGGACCATATGTCCTTTGGGACGGTTATACGTGGGATGGCGTAGGGGTCCGAATAGGGTTTTACCGTCATCTTTTCAGTGGTAAAGCAGGACCTTAGGTATTCTCCGCATTTTTTCTTCAATTCATCGCTGTAATCTCCAAAGGGATAAGCTCCGTGTTCTACACTTTCTTCCAGAAAGCTTTTGAGTAAGCCCATGGATGTTTTAAAGTCTTCCTCTATTCTGCTTTTCATCTCCTCTTCCGTTTCAAAAGTAAGCAAGCTATCAAAGTTCCTTTTGAGTAATTCCTTCAGCTCTTTTTTCCAAGACCTCTTTTCAAAAAAGCTATCTCCTAAGGATCGGATGAACTCTTTGACCTCTGGCTTTAGACTTCCTGCCCTTATGGCTAAGGAACCCTTCATAGGAAAGATGGGATAACCTTTTCTTAAATCACCTTTGTATGCGTGCAAAAGAGACCAGTGCCCATCTCCATCGTAAAAGTCTATAACTTCGTCCCTTTCAAAGGCTTTTAGGTGCCAATGGGAATGCCAGCCAAAGGAAAAAACATCCTTCATGCTCTTTATTTCCTCCAAGGTCAAAAAGTCTGTGCTTCTGCCCTGCTTTACAAACTCTGCGTTTGCATCCTTCATGCTCTTTGGTTTATAAAGCTCTTCCCAAGACACTTTCCCCTCCCAGTAATCAAGGAGAGTAGGTCTCTTTTTGTCCTCCAATAGCACCCGAGAGGTTGCCAAAAAGAGAGTTGCTTTTACTTTGTGTTTTTTCAGGATAGGATAGGCGTAAATGTAGTTGTCCGCATAGCCATCGTCAAAGGTTATTGCCACCGCGTTCTTTTGGCATTTTCCGTTTATCACGCAATCCAAAACCTCATCCAAAGAGACTATTTTGTATGTGCTCTTTAGTATTTTTATTTGCAAATCAAAGGTTCTCCACCAAAGGTCAAAGCCGGGATTTTTTATAACCTTGTGATACAAAAGCACTAACATGTGGTTATTTTATTCCCAAGAGTTTTTGGAAGAGGCTTATATACTCTTGGCAGGTTTTTTCGGGAGTAAAGTTCATGGCGGTTTCCCTTGCCCTTTTGCCTATTTGGTGGTATTCTTCCGGAGATAGCTTTAGCACTAATTCCATTTTTTGCTTCAGGGCGTTAAAGTCTCCCACGTTCACACTAAAGCCGTTAAAACCGTCCTTCAAAAAATCCTCCACTCCGCCCGCCTTGGTGGCTATAACAACCTTCTCGCAAGCCATAGCTTGCAACAGTGCGTTGGGCAGTCCCTCAAGGTAAGAGGACATAACATAGTAATCTCCTGCGTTGATATAATCCTCCGGGTTTTCTCTAAAGCCCACGCCTATTACCCTTTCCTCCACCGAGTAGACTTTTGCCAGCTTATTTCCCTCCGTGTCTGTTAGCGAACCCACCAAAAGCAGATAACAGTTAGAACAGTTCAGTTCAGAAAAAGTTTTGATGAGCATGTCTTGTCCTTTCACTGGAGGGTTCCAATTGGCAACATTTACAAAGACCTTGGCATCCGTGGGAACGCCCAACTGCCTTCTTATGCTTAAGCCCTTTTCCCGGTTCGGATAAAACCTCTCTAAGTCTATGGCACTTGGGATAACATAGAGTTTATGCTCTGGAAAGCCTGCGGATGCAAGGTTTTTTACGACCGCTTTAGAAACACCTACCACCGCATCTGCGTAAGCATACTTTAGCTTTAGGGATAAAAGGTTTGGCACTCTTGCACTTCTTTTCACCACCACAAGCTTTGGCCTGTTTTTTAAAAAGGGATAGACAAGCCTAACATAGTCGTAAGCATGGGGGGAGTTTGCTATAACCACATGGTAGTTGTTTTCTTTTATGATCCTGTATAACCTTAGGTAGTTGGCAGGGTTCAGCCGGTTAAATTTAGTGTGGTTTTCAAAAAACCGAAAGACTACACCATAGGGGGAGAGTTTTTCTACCATCTCCTTGTTTTGGTAGGCAAGGGCAAGCTCCACATCCACTCCCCGCTTTTTTAGCTCCCTTGCAAGGAGATAAACCTGTTCCTTTGTTCCACTCCAGCCAAAGCCGTCTACCACCGAGAGAACTCTTAGCACTTAATATATTGTATTTGGGAAATGTGGCTCCTGCTTTGGGTAGTTTTTCTGTCGGGCTGTGCGGTGGTTATAAAGGACAGGGAGCCCCTTTCTCAAAGGGAAAGGGAGCGGGCGACCGGTCCTCTTAGGGCATACTGTCCATCCAAAATTGAGACGGTGGGTTTTTACTGCACGGGCAACAGGGCATACAGCAACCTTGTTCAAGCGGGCAGTCGGGTTAGGGTTTATAGCCAAAGTACGGGAAAAAGCATAACCATAGCCATCTATAGGAGGGATGATATCAACGGTGTATGCGTGCCGGAGAGGTTTGAATCCCTTCTGGGGAAGGCACCCTTTAGGGCGGTCTTGGAGGTGGAAAGATGCGGGCTGGATGGAAATACGGTATGCCCTCCCGTGATCAGAGGTATGGCAAGCTGGTATGGAGAGCCTTATCATGGAAGAGAGAGCTCTTACGGAATAATCTTTGATAAAGAGGGGATGTATGCGGCGCACAGGGAGCTTCCCCTTGGCACCTTGCTGAGGGTAAGGAACTTAAAAAACGGCAGAGAGGTAGAGGTGAAGGTAATAGACCGGGGACCTTTCAAGGAGGGCAGGGTGTTGGACCTCTCAGAAGGTGCGGCGAGGAAGTTGGGGATGATAGGGGATGGAGAGGTGCCAGTGGAGGCAGTGGTCCTCCGCTGTGGAGATTAGGCGCTTTCTATTATGTTCTTTAAAATTTCCCTCTCCAATGGGGAGCTAACCTTTGGTAGGATGGTTTCTATTACAACCCTTTGGGCGGAGTTGTACCTTTCTAACCTTCTGGCACATCGGATGGTATCCCTGATGGAAAAAACAAACTCTACGGGCTCTTCGGACCTTTGGCTTTGATAATCCCTGTATGCCTTCCTTATGCGGTTGGCGATCTTGAGTAGGTCAAAGAGAAGGTATATGTGCCTTTCCCTTGTGGGGTTTATCAACCTTTGGGCTTGGGGAGTTTCCACCTGATTTATCAGGGCATACCAAAGATAAACAAACTCTTCGTTGGAAAGTTCAGAAAGCGAAGAAACATAGTCTTTTAAGATCAGTGCTTCGTCGGGATGGAAAAAGCCCCTGCTGTCCTCAAAGGGTGGATAATCCACAAACATCACATCCGCACGGGACTTTATATCCTGCGGAAGTTCAGAGACGCCCAGATAGTGCTGTGGGTTCATACCGCCCACCAAGATCACATCGCTCCGTGCCCTTATGACCTCTCCCGTAGGCATTACCAAATACCTTCTGTAGTCAAAGAGTGGGTTAAAGAGCTTTACCAAGGCGGGCGGGAGGGTGTTGATCTCGTCCAAGTATATGACCGCGCCGGGGGTCTGCAGGGCTTTGATAAGGTCTGAGAAGACACGCTTTGTTCCCCTCTTTGGGTCAAACTCGTAGGTGTAAGTTAGGTCCTCTTTTTCCATCTTTGAGTGGCATGGGATTATGTAAAGGGGTCTGTTGGTAAGGGCGGAGAATACTTCCACTAAGAAGTTTTTGCCCACGCCCGCATCTCCCTCCAATATAAGTATGCCCTCTCCAAAGCTGAGCTGGTCTTTGACCATAGAAACAAACCTCTCTAAGTTATAGACAAACCAAGGAGTTTCCTCATAAGAGACAAAGAGAGGCAGCCTGTAGGGTTCGTAGGAGAAAAGTCCTCGTAAGTGTCTAAGGTAGCTCCTTACCCACTTGGGCATTGCCTTTAATTCTTTTACGGGCAAAAGGTTTGAGTATCTTTTGGGTTCCAACAAGACGCCATCTTCCCTCTCAAAGGCTATTTTTGCGTATATCTCACCACCTATGATCAACTTTTCCTCCACCTTTAGCCTCCAAGAGAGCCTTCTGCGCTCACCGCTAAACTTTGGAAAATCTTCTCTGCCAAAGAACACCCTGTCCTCGGTGGTGGTTATTTTGAACCTTTTTAGTCTGTACGAGATAACCTTTTCCTGCAAGAGCCTTTGAAGGCTTTGTTCTCCTTCCCTGCTTAGTTCCCTCGGCAGTGTGTTCAGGAATTCCCTAAAGTTCTTTACCTCTTCTGTTGCTTCAAGCTCTTCAAGGTCTTGGCTTTCTTTGCCCTCAAGGGCTACCTTTAGTTCCTCCAAAGCCCTCGTCAGTCTGTTTTTTAGCTCCCTTTCCAAATCCTCCTTTGCCCTTGAGAGCCTTTCAAACTCTTCTCCGTCCGCATTTCGGAGCCATTCTTCTATCTCCTTTAGCTCCCTTTGACCCGCTGTGCCCCTTTGGACCTTTTCCCTTATTTGCTCCAAAAAGAGCTCCAACCTCTTCTTTTTTAGTAGTTCCTCTGCCTCAAAGTAAAGCTCTCTTACCCTTCTAAGGGGGATGTCCAAGCTGGCAATCTCCTTGAGGGAGTTTAGGTTCTCCAGCTGGGAAAGATCCTTTGCCTTTTGAACCTTAGAGACAAATTCTTTGTAAGCCTTTTCCGCCTGCTTTAGGACTTTTTCCTGCCTGTCTTTGGGATAGATAAAATCCACCAAGTTGGAGCCAAGCTTTACAAGTTGGTAGAGCTTTCTGTCTTTGTCCTGTAGCCACCTACTGGTGTATATGTAGCCGTCCCTTGATACCTTTACCACCGAGTAGCCAAAGCCTTCAAGGGTTTGCAAATATTGGGTAGTTTGCAGGTCCAGTATGCCAAGATGGTTTTCCTCCGCATCTGCCAAAAACACAAACAGACCCTCTGGGTCCCCGTCCAATTGGGAAACTTTCAAGGGTACATCTATCTTATAAAGCTCTTCCTCCGTGTATGCGTCCAGAACTATAACCTTAGCCTCTTCACCCAAAATTAGCCTTCCGTTTATTAGGGCTACTGCCCTGCCAGCCCTGTATGGAAATTTCTTTAGCAAGTTTCCGCTTAAGCTGTATATGGCAGAACCCTCCGTGCCAGTGATAAACAGCTTGGATGGTGTTAAAAACTTTATAGTCCTTAGCTCTCCTATTTCACTCACGCTGAAGCTACTTTTGAACTCCACCCTCTGCAGAGAGAGGTCCTCTCCCACATCAATGGCATAAACCCTGTTTCCCACCACTCCAAAGGCTAAAACTCCCCGCATTAGGTCCAAGCCCATGGAAGGTCTTATGCCCTCCTGGGAAAGCTTAAAGCTCTTCCAAGTGGCTGGGTTCTCCGGGTCTTCTATGCGATAGACCACCAAATAGGGGGGTGTGATGAGGATAAGGAAGTTTTCTTTAAAGAGGATCTCTGAAACCACCTGTGCGGGTGGGCGTGCGGGAAGTCTGTGTAGCCTACCCCTCCAGTCATAAAACTGAAATAGCCCATACCTTCTTCCTACCAAAAGCCAACGGGCATCTTCGGAGACATCCAAGGTTTCTATCCAATACTCCTCCACCTTTGGGTCTGGGTCCTGCTGAAGGTCCCGTTCTAGCCACAGCCTCAGAACACCCTTTGAAGTAGTTATCTCATAAACTTCCTCTGTTTGCTTTTCTTTTCCACCAAAGAGCCTTTTAAGAAGTTCCATACAAAAGGAGTTTAAGCCCAAAGGTAAGAAGGCGGTATAAGTTTTTTGTTATATGCTTATAAGCTTACTTTATACTGCCTCCTTGAAGATATACTTGGGCTTGAGTCTTTGACTTACCACCTCTTCGTCTATGAGCACCTTCTTTATGTCCTTTTTGGAGGGCACTTCAAACATCACATCTATCATGATCTCTTCCATTATTGCCCTAAGTCCTCTGGCACCAGTCTTGCGTTTTATGGCTTCCCTCGCAATTTCCCGTAGGGCGCCCTCGGTAAATTCAAGCTCTACGCCTTCCATCTCAAAGAGCTTTTTGTATTGCTTCACCAGGGCATTTTTGGGCTCCACAAGAATTCTTACCAGGTCCTCCTCCGTTAGCTCATCAAGGACTGCGATTACGGGGAACCTGCCTATGAACTCGGGGATCATACCAAAGTGTATTAGGTCGTCGGGCTCCACGTAAGTGAGCACATTGCCCTCGACGTTGTATTTGCCTATGGCAGACTCAAAGCCCACCACCGACTTTCCGAGCCTTCTCTTTATTATGTCCTCAAGGCCCACAAAGGCACCACCACAGATGAAAAGAATATCAGTGGTATCCACTTGTATGAACTCTTGATGAGGGTGCTTTCTGCCACCCTGTGGGGGCACGTTTGCCACTGTTCCTTCCACGATCTTTAAGAGGGCTTGCTGGACACCTTCGCCGGACACATCCCGGGTTATGGAAGGGTTTATGCCCGACTTTTTGGCAATTTTGTCTATCTCGTCAATGTAGACTATACCCTTTTGGGCGAGCTCTACATTATACCCACAGTTTTGCAGGAGCCTTGTTAGCACATTCTCCACATCCTCTCCCACATACCCAGCCTCCGTTAGGCTGGTGGCATCCGCTATGGCAAAGGGCACGTTGAGTATTTTTGCCAAAGTTCTGGCAAGCAAAGTTTTTCCTGAACCCGTAGGTCCTATCATAAGAATGTTGCTCTTTTCTATCTCCACATCATCCAGCTTCATGCCCAGCTCCTTCATTCTGACCCGCTTGTAATGGTTATAAACCGCCACCGATAGAATTTTTTTGGCTCTTTCCTGTCCTATTACATATTGGTCTAAGATGGCTTTTATTTCATCAGGCTTTGGTAGTTCTTGAACCTGATGCTGTGCCAGTTGGCTCTTTTGCTCTCTTATTATAGCCTCGCAGGCGGACACACACCTATCGCATATGTATGTGTCGTTGGGACCAGCAATGAGGACCAAAACCTCCTCTTGACTCCTACCACAAAAGGAACATCTATGCCCTGCTGTCTTTCTATTCATTCTTTTCAAATTTAATTCCTCTATGCCCTTTTGGTTATCACCTTATCCACTATGCCATACTCCATAGCTTCGTAGGCAGACATAAAGTAGTCCCTTTCCACATCCCTCTCAATCTTCTCTAAGGGTTGCCCTGTGTGGAAGGCGAGTATTTCGTTCAGCATATTCTTTATCCTCTTTATCTCCTCTGCGTGGATTATTATGTCCGTAGCTTGACCGGTTATACCGCCCAAGGGTTGGTGGATCATAATGCGAGAGTGGGGAAGGGCATATCTCTTACCTTTAGCACCCGCCGCAAGTAAAACTGCGCCCATAGAGGCCGCCTGTCCTATACAAATGGTAACCACATCGGGCTTTATATACTGCATCGTGTCGTAGATTGCCATACCGGCGGTAACGGAACCACCAGGAGAGTTAATGTACATGTATATGTCCTTATCGGGGTCCTGAGCTTCCAAAAAGAGAAGCTGAGCAACGATCAGATTTGCCACATGATCGTCTATGGGATAGCCAAGCAAAACGATCCTGTCCTGCAGTAGCCTTGAGTATATGTCGTAAGCCCTTTCGCCCCTTGGGGTCTGTTCTATAACTATGGGCACAAGCTGGTCAATCATTTTTTTCCTCCTTCTTTTCTTCAACTTCAATCACTTGAATTTTACTCATTATATCTTCTAAGGCCTTTCTCCTCAGAACATCGCCCTTTATTACTTCTTCCAAGTTCCTTGATTGCACATCAGCCTTTATTTGCTCTGGGCTAACGCCATAAGCTTGTGCAAGCTTGGTGTACTCCTCTTCAAGGTCCTTTTCCTCTGCCTGCAGGTTCTTTATTTGGGCGTATTTATCAAGGATGTATCTTAGCTTTATGTTTGCGATTGCCTGTGGTAAAAGCTCCTGTGCCAACCCTTGAATATTTATGTATCGTGTGTCTATACCTAAAGAAGAGAGCTCCCTCAGCCTCCTTTCCACCAGAAAGCCCAGCTCTCTCCTAAGTAAGGTTTGAGGAATTTCAAACTCATGAAGTTCAATGAGTTTTTTTGCTACCTCTTCCTCTATGAGGAACTTCTTGTAGTTTTCAAGGTTTTCCTTGACCATCTGTCTGATCTTTTCCTCCGCAGAAGACCAGGTGTCTCCGAGCCCTAGCTCCTTGGCAAAGTCGTCGTTCACCTCAGGCAGGACCTTCTCCTTTACCGCCCTTATAGAAATTTTCACCTTTGCCTTTCCTACCACCTTGCCCTCTCCATCAAAAAGGTCCACGCTCTCTATCTCTACCTCTTCCCCTTCCTTTTTACCCAACAGTGCTTTGTCTATTTCTTCCCTCAAGAACCTCTGCCCTACTATTACGGTGGTCTCCCCTTCTGATGTTTCTCCGCTCTCTATGTCCTCCACCCTGTAATCTATTACCACCAAGTCCCCTTCCTTTATTTCTCTATCCACGGGTTCCCAAATAGCGTGTTGCTCTCTCAGTCTGTTTATCTCCTCTTGGACCATTTCTTCCTTGAACTCAACCTTTGGAATTTCCACCCGAAGATTTTCTATCTCTTGGAGCTTTAGTTCAAAGCTTGGAGGCACTTCAAAGACCACACGGTAGGCTACCTTTTCTTCACTTTCTTCAAGCTGGACCTCTTCAAGGTATATGTCCGCGGCGGGCTTTAGACCGCTCTCCTCTATGGCTTTTGATAAAGTGGCGTCCGCAACCCTTTTACCAACTTCCTCCCTTATGTAGTCCTTGTACCTCGCCTTTATGAGCCAGAGAGGAGCCTTTCCCTTTCTGAAGCCCTCAATCTCTGCGTTTTGCGCCAACTCTTGGTATATGTTCTCCAAGTTTTTCTTTACGATATCTCCTTGGACTTCCACCAATAGACTTTTAAACAACCCTTCTCTGTCCTCAAGGCTGACCTTCATAGAAACCTCCTTAGATTTTATGCGGGTGGAGGGAGTTGAACCCTCACGGGCATAAGCCCACGGGATCCTAAGTCCCGCGCGTCTGCCAATTCCGCCACACCCGCTTAGGATTTAAAATTATAACATGCTCTTGTTTCTCATATTATTAGCCTTTTTTGGCTTTTCAAGTGCCTCTGTGGTGGCAAGAGTGGGTTCAGAAGTCATAAGGAAGGACGAACTTTATGAATACTTTAACTCCTACTGGAGGGAAATACTGCATCTACCAATAGCAAGGGCAACAAAGGAGGACGTGCAAAACTTTCTGGTGGAGCTCGTCAGGTCCAAGGTGATAAGGCAAGAAGCCAAAAAGATGGGTATAAGCTTAAGAGATGAGGAGGTGGAGGATTACATACAAAAGAACATAGGCTCAAAGCACCTAAGCCCGATAGCCCTTTATTTCATAAAGACGGAGCTTTTGGTGGATAAGATCGCAGAAAGACTCTATAAAGGTTCCGAGATCACCGAAAATCAAGTGGTAGCCTACTATTATTTGAACCTCAGGGACTTTAAGATGCCCGCCCAGGTAAGGTTGGAACGCTTTGTGGCAGATAGCTTGGAAAGTGCCAACGAACTTTACTACAGGCTATCAAAGGGAATAGAGTTTTGGGAGGACATAAAGGGAGTTAAAAAGGGAGAAGCCATGTGGTATTCTATGCAAGCATTGCCGGATGTGTTAAAGGCACAGCTGAGCCCTTACGAGGTGGGAAGGGTTTCAAAGCCCATATACACGGAGGCGGGCTATGTGGTCTTTAGGGTGGTGGGAAGGAGGAACGAGGGTATCCTCCCGTTAGAGGAAGCTAAACCCATGGTTAGGGCTAAACTTATAAGGGAAAAAAGGCAGGAGGTTTTAAAGGAATGGTTGGAGAAAACCTTAAAAAACTATCGGGTGGAATTCTACTTTTCACAGCTTTAGTAGTTCTTTCCTTTGCCCAAGGGCTGGTGGATAGGGTGGTGGCGTCTGTGAACGGAGACCCTATCCTTGAGAGCGATGTGAAACTGGGTATGCTCTTTTATAACACCACCAACAAAAGGGAGGTGATCTCAAAGCTTGTGGATGTATGGCTCATCAATCAGTTCCTTCAGGGAAAAGGCATTGGCGTGCAGGAGGAGCTTTTGGACCAAGCCCTGGTAAAAATAGCACAGGCTAACAACATGAGCCTTGAAAAACTACAAAATGAACTCCAAAAGGAGGGGCTTACACTAAGGGACCTTAAGGAGTTTTTAAGAAAAGAGCTCTTGTTCAGTCAAGGCATATACGCGGTGCTTTTGAGGGAGGTGAATGTGTCTTCCTTGGACTTGGAGTTGGAGAAGCTCCAAAGGGGAGAGGTGGAGGTAAAAAGGTTGGTGGAGGTGTTAGTGGTAGATAAAAAGGACGGGGAAAGGCTGATGAAAGCCCTTGAGAAAACCAAGGACCTGGGGGAGCTTGCCAAAGCCCTTGGGCTGAAGGTGGAGACCCTTTTAGTAAAGAAAGGAGAGTTGGTGGAGAGTCTTGATAAGGAAGTTTGGAACGCCAAGGTGGGAGATATAGTCTTTGGAGAGGACAAAGAACACATATACGTAGCCAAGGTGCTGGGGGTTAAAGAAGAGTATAAAGGAAAGTCTTTGGAAGAGCTAAAAGAGGAGCTACTTCAGAAAAAGCTTGAAGAGAGGAAGAGGGAGCTTTTGCAGAACCTGAGGAAGAAAAGCTTTATAAAAATAATCGGATGAACTGGGAGCTTGTTGCCACGGGTTTTTACTTAGGAAGGTTTAGGTATGCGCCGGGGACGGTGGGAACCCTTTTGGGGGTGCCCTTGGCTTACCTTTTTGGTTTTAAGTGGTGGCTGGTGCTTTTGGTGGGTTTTTTCCTTTATTTTCTCGGGGTTAAATCGGCGGAATACATGATGGAACTTACAAGGGAGGAGGACCCAGAGAGCGTGGTAATAGACGAAATAGTGGGATACTTTTCTGCCTTTCTGTTTCTTGAGCCCACTTTAAAAGCGCTACTTTTAGCCTTTGTTCTCTTTAGGCTTTTGGACATTCTCAAGCCTTTCCCAATAAATCTTTTTGAGAGGATGCCCAAAGGGCATGGTGTTATGGTGGACGATGTGGTCGCAGGACTTTTAACAGGGTTTATACTTTATCTGATAATTTAAGGAGGTGGAAAAATGTGGAGAGTTTTATATACAGGACAAAGGCCACAGCACGAAAACATTGCCCTTGACCAAATAATGCTTGAGCTCAGGGCTCAGGATAAAATTCCCAACACCATAAGATTTTTGCAGTTCAAGCCCGAATGCGTGCTCATAGGCTACCATCAATCGGTGGAACAGGAGGTACGCCTTGAATACGTCCAAAGGGAAGGTATAGAGGTAGGAAGGCGGATCACTGGCGGTGGTGCCATATACTTTGACGAGACCCAAATAGGCTGGGAAATAATCGCAGACAAAAACAGTTTTGGAGAAAACATAAGCTTTGAAGAGCTAACCGCAAAAGTATGCAACGCGGTAGCGAAGGGACTTCAGAAACTTGGCATTCCTGCCCAGTTTAGACCAAGGAACGACATAGAGGTAGAAGGAAGGAAAATATCCGGCACAGGTGGTGTTTTTGAAGGAAAAGCCTTTCTTTATCAGGGTACTATTCTCATGGACTTTAACGTGGAACGCATGCTAAAGTCTTTGCAAATTCCTGTAGAAAAGCTAACCTCAAAGGGTATAAAGTCTGCAGAGGACCGGGTAGAGTGGGTCAAAAGATACTTGGGAAGGATGCCAGAAAAGGAGGAGGTCTTCTCTGCCATACTGGAGGGGCTCTCAGAAGAGCTTGGCATACAGTACCAATGGGGAGAACTCACAGAAGAGGAAAAAAGACTTTTGGAGGAGAGAAAGGAATACTACAGGAGCCCCGAATGGGTCTATGAAGTAAAGAGGTCCTCCTCGGAGCCGGAGCTTTTGTTTGGAATATACCGGTGTTTGGGTGGCACCTTTAGGGTCTCCGCCAAGGTGGACCCAGACAGAAAACTCTTGGAGCAGGTGATCATAAACGGTGACTTTTTTGTGGAGCCCAAAAGGCTCATATACGACCTTGAGGCATACCTAAAACATACACCCTTGCAGGACGTGGAAAGGAGAATAAGGGAGTTTTTCAAGGATAGACAATGGGAAGGTTTAAACCTGACGGTAGATGATATAGTCTCCGCGGTGATGTTCCCACTTACAAAGATGGAGGGACTTGACTTAGGTATGGAAAAAAAAACTCTTAATGACATCATCGGTAGCATAGGGGGAGGGTTAATTGAGAACCTAAAAAAAGCAAAGGTTATGCTTTTGCCTTATTGTGCCAAGCCTCGTTGGTGCGATTACAGACATTTGGACGATTGCGGAGAGTGTGGAGGTTGCACAGTGGGAGATGCCTACAGACTTGCCTACCAAAAGGGCATGATTCCTATAACCATCACCTCCTTTGAGCTTCTGAGGGACACCCTCAAGTGGTGTGCGGAAAACGGCTACACCTATGTAGGACACTGCTGTTATGAGTTCTACGAAAAAAGGTATGAAATTTTTCAAAAGGCAAGCAAAGAGGGGGCAAAGGGTGTGCTCTTTAACATTGTGGGAACCACCTGCTACAGCTTGGGAGTGGAAGAAGAAGAAAAGGCATACCACGGCGAGTTTACCGTGGAGCTGGACCTTATAAAGGATGCCTTAGTCAAATCCCTGAGCGTAAAGGAAGATCAAAAAATTTCAGAAAGGGTTCAAAGGAGACACTTTGATTTCTCTCCCTTCTTTAAGGACTTTGTGCCTTCTTATTACAAAAAGCCAAAGGCGGTGCCAACGCCGGAAGAAGACAGAACAAGAACAGCCCTCCAAAAAGAAGTATTTTTGGGAGATGCAACAATAGATGGTAAGACTGTTAGCTACGAAACCGCCTTTGAAGTACTCGCAGAATGGCTAAGAAGTGCCAAAAAGCCCACGGTGGTAGTGGGACCACTCTTGCTATGGGATTGGCAAGAGGAGGAGCTAAATCAAAAGGCAAAAGCCCTGAGGGAACTAATAGACAGGATAGGAAAGCTTCAGGTTAAGGTCCTTCCCGACTATCGCCCCAAGCTAAAGAAATACGACCCATCGGTGGAGATGGACCCTCCGAACCCACATGAAAGCATACTCCACGACCAAAACGACCTAACCATCCTCGTGGGAGTTCATTGCTACAGGACAGACTTTGTGATAAGGCTCCTTAGAAAGCACACTCCCACCAAAGTGGTTGCCCTCTGTGGTCTTTATGGGCATCCAGAAGCCCACCTATCCACAAGCTTTACAGACGCAGAAAAACTGTTTAAATTCTTAAGCCTATGGAAGGGTTAGCCCTTGAGAGGGAGGCGTTGGACATTATTCCTTTCCCCGCCCTTTTGATAGACAAAAACTACCAAGTGGTTTTTATGAATAAAAGGGCAGAGGAACTCTATACCAATGGTGGTCAAACTTGCTACCAGCTCAGCCATTCCTTTTCTGAACCCTGCCACCTTCACAAAGACCACCCCTGCCCCCTAAAGGAGATAGTAGAAAGAGGTCTAAAAGAACACTCCGTCCTTCACAAACACAAAACCGAGAAGGGGGAGGAATACCATCTGGTAAAGACAGTCTATATGCCAGAGTATGACCTCTTTTTGGAGCTACACATCCCCCTGGAGGAGTTATCGTCCGCCTTTGATACCGCCCGGCTAAGACTGGAACTTTTGATAGATTCGGGTCCCCTCGCCTTCTTTCTGTGGGAAAGAAAAGAGGGCTGGCCCGTCAGGGATGCCTCCAAAAGTGTTTATGATCTCACCGGCTATACGGTGGAGGAGTTTTTAAGCGGTAAGATAAACTACGCGTCCCTTATTCATCCGGAGGATTTGGAAAGGGTCTCCCAAGAGGTGGCAACCTATACCAACACCAGCAAAGACTTTTGGACCCATCAGCCCTACCGGATCATTACAATGGATGGAAAGGTCAAATGGGTGCTTGACCATACGGTAAGCGTCAAGGACAACGAGGGCAAAATAGTTGGCTATTACAGCTATGTGATGGATATATCCGAGTTCTATGAGAAGGAAGGGCTCTTTAGGCTCCTTGCGGAAAACAACCCAAACGGTGTAGTCCTGTATGACCTTCAGGAGGACAAGATTGTCTATGCCAACCAAGTTTTTCTTAGAATGCTCAAGTACCAAGAGGAAGAGGTTATAGGGAAGAGTGTATTGGCTTTTGTGGACTCAAAAGATTTAGAAAGGGCAAAAAGGATAATAGAAATGGTAAAAGCAGGTCTTAGGAAGTCTCTAAGAGCTATTATAAGGGTTCCAACAAAAACAGGAAAAGTTAAATGGTTCAAGCTCATAGGGCATGTGGTGATATACAGAAACAAAGAACATTTGCTTTTTACCCTTGTGGACATAACGATGGAAAAGAAAAGGGAGAAGAGGCTCTTTTATTTGGCAACCACCGATAGGCTTACAAAACTTCTAAACAGACATGCGGGCATTAAAATGTTTGAAAACTTGCTCCATCAAGCCCAAAGGTATGGGGTTCCCTTCTCCCTTCTCATGCTGGACATTGACGACTTCAAAAAGCTCAACGATGGGCTTGGGCACTTGGCGGGGGACCTTGCCCTGCGCAAAGTAGCAAAAGCTATAAAAAGAGGCATAAGAAAGAGCGACATAGCCATAAGGTGGGGCGGTGAGGAATTTTTGCTACTTTTGCCCCATACTGCAGACCCCCTTCCCATTGGTGAAAAGATAAGGAAGCTAATAAATGCCATAAGTATAGACGGATATGGTCCCCTGAGCGTTTCCGTGGGTGCCACTACCTACCGGGAGGGCGACACCATAGACAGTATGATCCAAAGGGCGGACAGCGCCCTCTATTCTGCAAAAAGGAAAGGTAAAAACCAGGTTGAAGTAGCTGAGGCTGTTCTAAAAATCCCTTATCAGGACCGTCCCCCCAGCCTCAAAGGGAACTGACCTACTCCTCACCCTATCCCACACCCCTTCCACCAACACTGGCTTCAGAGGGGAAAGGTCTCTTGGCAAAACCTTTCCAAGGATAGGGAAGAGGAGGGCTACCTTCAGAACTTGCCAAGCACTTTGAAGGGTAGTTTTTGCTACCCTTCCCTGCTCGGGATTCCTTCCGTTGGCTCCCTCACAGGAACTTGACTCGCTCTGAAGGCTTTGTATGAAATTGGTTAATAGCTCCTTTGCATACTCTACATTCCTTAGTTCGCTTTTTATGGCATTTCTCTTATATTCGTTGCTTTCCTTCTCTAAAAGCTCCGTAAGTTCCTTTTCTCTCTCTTCATATCTCTTTAGGGCAAACTCCAAATATGCTTTGTCTTTTAAAAGCTTCTCGTAATTCTCAGGTATGTCCTCTTTAAATCCCAGTGCCCTTCTTCCTATCACATAAGCACCTGCAATATCCTTATCTATGCTTAACTGCGGTGCATACTTTAGCATGCCTATAACTGATGTGTAGGCGGGATTGACCTCTACTACTTCCACTCCCTTTAACATTGCTACCCTCTTTAGCTTTTGCATAAACTTTTTGGCATTCCATTGGTGAAGCCTTTTTCTTAGTGTAGCTTTCCCATCTCCTCTACTTCCCCTCTTAAGCTTTTTCAAATTCTCTATGGCTA
>Ga0081473_144736_pt1 | contig 17861 bp, 21 predicted proteins | sample CisSprmetagenome_FD_70977 | JGI IMG/M metagenome (GOLD analysis project Ga0081473, IMG submission 70977) | Hypoxic/sulfidic aquatic microbial communities from Cistern Spring, Yellowstone National Park, USA v2 (version 2) | ecosystem: Environmental > Aquatic > Thermal springs > Hot (42-90C) >...
CTTCGTCCCCCTAAGCGCCTAAGCTGGACTAAAGCAATTACGCCCTCAACGTCCACCTCATAAGGCTGTAGGGTAAACCTGTGCCCTTCAGGCCCTGGGCCGCCCTGCTGATTGCGCTGTTCGCCCTTACAATGAGTCTGGGCCTTGCGCTTGCCGCGAGCCCCGTCGGCCCGACCTACTACGGTGTCCAGGAGAGCGCCCTGTCCCAGGGCAACACGAGCCTGACCTTCGGCTACTCGTCCCAGTCCCCGATACCCGTCACGGCGGCCCTGGGCTGGCTCTACTTCATCAACGGCTCCTTCAGCTCCCAGGGCTTTGAGGGCTCGGTCAGCGTCCAGCTCAACGTTGACCTGGTCTCGGGGAACACCTCATCGCCCTCGGGCTACTACTGGGCCCAGGCCGTGGCCGGGGTCAGGGAGCTCGGGGGAGGAAGGTACGCCGTGAGGGCCTGGGTAAACCTGTGGAACTTCACGGGGCCTGAGGGCTACGAGCCGGGCCTCGGCCAGCCCCTGAACTTCACCGTGGTCCTGGGCTCTGCCCGCCTGGCCAGGTCTCCGCAGGGCCCCTACCTCTACTCCTCGGCCGGCTGGGCAAACGTGACCTCCCCCTTCAACCTCACGCTGGCCGTGGCCGCCCAGGGGGACTACGTGGCCTTCTACTACGGCCTCAACGGGTCCGCCTCGCTCAGGCCCCTCCTGGTAGTTATGCTGCCGCAGCCCGTGACCATGGTGATATGGCAGGCCGAAGGCATGGACGCCGAGTTCGTGGTGGGAGGCTACGCCGAGGGCTCAGAGGCCATCATAGGCTCATGGGACGCCCTGGCGTCGCTGAGGTACTACTTAGGGCCCTGGTCGCCGCCCTCGCCGCCAGGGCAGTGGTACTGCTTCCCGGCCATGTGGCCTGAGGGGTCTCAGACGGCTGAGGGCGTCTCCTCGGCCCAGGGGGTAGCGGTGAGGCCGGACCCCTCGCTCTGGGCCTTCAATGAGACCCAGGGCGCCTCAGGGGGCCAGGCCATGATGGCCACTGCCCTTGTCAGGGCCGCCAGAGGGGTCGCCTACGCCTCCGTCTGGCCGACCTGCGCTAACTGGACCGTGACAGTTGAGTACTACTATGGGGGCTCCCTCGTGAGGCAGGTCCTGAGGCCCTCGCCGTCAGGCGTGGCCTCTGAGGCCGTCCCCCCTGACGCAACCTACCTGAACGTGACGGCCGTGGCCTGGGTCGGGGGCTTCCCCGCCTTTGAGAACACCTCCTACTACGGCTCGGTCCCCTCTTCCCCTCCCCCGCTGACCCTCCTCCTGGCCGGCCCCCTGGGGTACGGCCTTGTCCTGGCCCTTGCCTCAGCGGCCGCCGCCCTGGCAGTAAGGGTCGCGCTCAGGAGAGTCTCGCTTAGCTCTCAGTCATGAGCTGGCTTAGACCCCAAGTATTGGCAGCTTGACCTCCCTGCTCGACCCCATGGCGGAGTAGGCCATGGCTGAGGCCGCGATGTTGACGAGGGCCACCAGGGCCGTCGCGGCCTCAGGGACCAGGCCCGCCTTGAAGTAGAACATGAGGGCCGCCATGGCCAGGTTGAAGACAAGGCTCACGGCCAGCATTGACCTCCTGTAGCCGCCCACTGTCAGGCCGAGCGAGGCCCCCATGCCTATGAGTATGAAGATGAGGGCCCCGAGGAAGGCGTAGAAGCCGCTGGCGAGGGCCGGGGCCCCTATGCCCAGGGCCACTATAAGGTAGACGACGGCTACCAGGAGGTCAAAGGTCAGGGCGCCGGCCATCAGGTAGGTTGAGTACTTCAAGGTCGACCCCGTCAAGGGGACCTCACCAAACCAGCTATTATATGTTACTACAAGGCTTGAACAGGTGACTGAGGAGGGCCTTAACGCGGAGCCCCAGGCCTTGATGTAAGTCCTGCGTTTATTAAATGGCGTAAGGTAACAGGGCGTCAGGCCCCTCGAGCGGCCCAGCTAGGTCGTTTTCCACAAGCTTGTGGAAAATGTAATTAGCTCACGTGAGCCCCTCGAGGCGCCTCGAGGGGTCGCCCAGCCGTCTGTCCCTGGGCGCTCATTCTCGTCAGCTTACGATCGCTAGTCGCGCCCAGGGACCTCCGCCTCGCCCGCAGGGCCCCATTTACGGCGCTCCCCATGCGTAAGATTCCTGGCACTTCTGTCTCTGGGGCTGAGGCCACGAGGTTTAGAGGTTCATGCCGAAAAGCAAAGAAAAAGAGTTTCACTAAGGCGCTTAGGGGCCCTTTAGCCCTCAGGGCGATGAGCTCACGTTTATAAGTATCAGCTCGTTGGGCAGGGTGAAGCCCTGGTCGCTGACGGTATACATGGGGGTCAGGTTGCTGAAGTATACGTTAACGTAATAGCCACGCGGGAAGGTGTTGCTCACCAAAAAATTGTTTACGGTCACCGCCACCGAGTAGCTCTGGTACTGGAAGGCGCTGAGGAGCGCCCCTATCAACTCTACAGCAGCGCCTACCTCTGGCTGGCTCACCATAAGCACGGTCTCTATAATCCACGCCATGGCCGAGCCCGCGTTAATGCCTATGCCCAGGGGCGACTCGCCCCCGTTAACGAAGAAGTCCACATAGGAGTATTGTTGTTGCGAGTTAGGGTTCTTCGTAGTGAAATACGTCAGGTTCGTGGCGTAGTCCTGCCATATGACGGGCGCTGGCGTGTTCGGCAGAGGGCAAGTGGAGTTCATGCCAGTCCCGAAGAAGTAGCTTGAGTTCTGCATGAGGACCTGCTGCTCATAGGCCCACTCGCTCAGGTTAACGCACGGGTCGTAGGCCCACCAATTATAGATCACGGGGGCCACTGCGCCGTTGCTCTCCACGGCCTTAAACTCCGTCAGCTGGAGGCTGAGGTACCAGGCCACCGGCGTGTTGGAAACCAGAGGCAGCGTGTACGCCGTCCAGTTGACCAGCGCCACCTGGCCAACCATGTAGAGCTGGGCTATGTCAGGCCCTTTCTCATTTTGCAATGGGATATAGGCCGTTGTGCCGTTACCTTCTGCGACCTCTCCCTTAGTCGTGAACGTGGACGTGGTCCCCAACTGCGGGAAAAGCTGGCTGATAGCCTGGAACAGGTCCCCCACCTCAACGTCATCCATAGCTGCGTCGAACGCGGCGCCAGCTATCATGAGGCCGTTTATAGTGAACTGGTTGACATACGCGGAGGCCACCGTTATAGTTATGACCACATCTGAATTGGCATAGCCTTCGCTAACATTGCTGGGCTGCCCCAGGGCCACGGCGAGGCTTATGGGGGCCATGCCCGTGTCGTTGGGATACCACTTAATTACATGAGGTGCCAGGTACCAAACGTCGCACACGCCGCGCCCACATACGGCAGACACTGTACTCGTAGTTATTGTGGTGGTGACGGTCGTCGTTGTGGTCTGCCCTGGCAACGCCTTAGCGAGGCCCCTCACGGCCACCCCAGCTCCCTCGCCGCTGGCCTTCACGAGCGTCCTGAAGGGGTGGTCCACCACCACGTTTACTACCACGCCCCAAATGCCGCTGAGCGGGAGGCTCAGGTTAAGGGGCTGGAAGGAGGGCTGGGTCACAAGCTCTACGCTACCGTTGGGCAGGAGTATGGGGTATGAGACCCAAATGATTATTGAGGGCGCAAGGGACCTTATGGCGGCTTTGCCGTAAGCGCGTATCCAGTCCTCGGCCCAGCCGGCCAGCTTGCCCAGGCCTATCACCGCCTGGGGCCCCGTCCCGTTGTAGATAGGTATGAACATAGTTCCGTTAGGGGTTGGGGCCCAGGCCCAGACCGAGAACGAGGCGTTGGTCAGCTGGGTCAGGTTCCCGTCGCTCCCCATAGCGTATGCCCTTATTATGATTCTCCCCCTGAAGAGCAGCCTAGGCAGGTAGAGCCCAGCGAGCAGCGATGCTGAGACCATGACGGCAATGACGAGGGCCAGGGCCTTGGCCTCCCTCAAGAGAGCGCCCGAAGCTAATCTGCGCTTATGAAATATAATAGTCTTGCGGCCTTCAGGTCAGGGCGCGTCCTGGCCTTCAGCTGGCTGGGCGCCCCAGCCCCCTCCTTTTCTAGGAAGCCAGCCGCCCCTCACGGCATCCATGGCCTTTTCCCCAGAAGCTTCTGGGGAAAGCTGCCACGCGCTCTGGCGCCCCAGCCCCTTAGGCCAGCCAGGACCTCCTCAGCAAGCCTCACCTCGGTGTAGTGAAGGATGTGGTCAAGTGACCTGTGGCCAGTTATCTTGGCGACTATGCTCGGCGACACGCCCTTTTTCAGAAGGTACGATACGAAGGCGTAGCGAAGGCCGTGCGTGTTGAAGCCGTAGGCCCTCCTACAGTACACCTTGATGGCCGCCTTTGTGTTCCTGAGGGCTGAGAGCCTGGCGCAGGCCTCGCTCAGCAACTGCCTGCCCTCGCCTGACCTGAGCTCCGCGGGGAGGACCATAAGGCGCTGGTCGCCATCCCTGTGCTTCTCGACCCTCACGAGGACCTGGTCCTGGCCAGCCTCGCAGAACCTCACTGTGGCCTCAACTGCCTCCCCTACACGGCTGCCGTTCCTGAGCTGCACTAGGAGGACCACGTCGTATGGGCTCCTGGAGCTCAGCATGTGGCCCAGCATCCTCCTGTAGGCCTCCTCGAAGTCAAGCCCTGAGTCCCATCCCCTCCTGACCATCGCGGCCTGGCGTTACCTTAGATGGCGTAACGTTAAGGAGGGGCTAGACCTCATCCCTTACTGGGGCCGAGAGGAGGTCAGGGTAATATATCTCCTGGGGCCCAGCCTGAGAGGGACCCAGCTTGAAGCAGCTCATAGCGATCCCCGAGAAGTGCACTGGCTGCGGCAGGTGTGAGCTCGCCTGCAGCTTCGAGCACTTCAAGGTCTTCGACCCAGAGCTCTCGGCAATCCATGTGCTCAGGCTCGAGAGGGAGCCCCTCGACGCCCCGCTCTTCTGCATACAGTGCGGCCTCTGCGCAATGGACGGCGTGTGCCCCCATGACGCCATATACAGGGACCCCAACACCTTCGCCGTGGTCATAGACAGGTCCAGGTGCGACGGCTGCGAGAGGTGCGTCATGGTCTGCCCGTACGGGGTCATAACAATAGACCGCCTTGAGAAGAAGGCCGTCAAGTGCGACCTCTGCGGCGGCGACCCGGCCTGCGTGAAGGCCTGCCCCGAGGGCGCCCTGGCCTACGTTGACGTGAACGACGCAGCCTACTTCAAGAGGTACTTCTTCGCCAAGCTCCAGGAGAAGGCGCTGGTGCCCATAGTGCCCTACCCTGCCCCCAGGGGCTCGTGAGCTAGGCCTTGAGGGTCACGGTGCTCTTCGGGGGCCAGCTGGCCGAGGCAGCTGGCGTCCACAGGGAGGAGCTCGAGCTGCCGGAGGGCTCGAGCCTGGCTGACCTGCTGGGGGAGCTGGGGAGGATACACGGCCCCAGGTTAACGTCAGCCATGGCTGGAAGGGTGCTCGTGCTTGTCAACGGGAGGAGCGCCGAGCCCTCCAGGGCCGGCGAGGTGAAGCTATCGGACGGCGACTTCATCTCCATACTGCCCCCGGTCTCAGGTGGCCTCACTTGAGGGTCCTCGACTCCTCAGCCCTCGTCAAGTACCTCCTGGGGGAGGACGGCTGGGAGCAGGTGGAGCAGGCCATGAGGGAAGGCGCCGCTATAGTTGACCTGGCCCTCGTCGAGGCGGCCAACGCCCTTGCCAGGAGGGTCAGGGCAGGCAAGGTCGACCCCGCCACCGCCGCGAAGGCCCTTGAGGGGCTCGCTGAGGGAGGGGGTCTGAAGGTCATTGGCTTCAGGGAGCTGCTTAAGGACGCCCTCGAGATATCGTCAAGGGAGGACCTGACTATGCAGGACGCGCTTTTCGTAGCTGCCGCCCTCAGGCTTGGGGCTGAGCTGGTCACGGCTGACTCAAGGCAGGCCGAGGTGGCGGCCAGGCTGGGCGTGCCCGTCAGGTTGCTGTGAGGCAGCCCTCAGGCAGCTCAAAGGCTATGCTCTCGTAGCCTTCAACCCTGGTGCCTGCCCTGACCTTCACCTCCAGGAGCCTCCCCTCAATCCTAACCCTCCCTGGCATCTCATAGCTCCTTATCGAGGCGCACGGGGGCATGAGCCAGTAGACCACGTAGTCATACTCGGCCACGTCGGGCTCGTAGAAGTCCTCATAGACGTTGACCCCCGTCCTTGGCCTCCACGGCATCTCAACGAGGAAGGTGGCCGTTGACCTCCTCGGCTCCCCCCTCACCTCGGCCCTGGCCGCGATGACCCTGGGCCTCACCCTCTCCCCGTTTATTATGACCCTCTCCGAGTCCATGAGGGACTGCATCTCTGACCTGAGCCTCTCCTCCTCGGCCCTCAGGGCCTCAGGCGGGCCTGAGAGGAGGCGCTGGTACTCCATCTCCTCGTCAGCGTAGTCGAAGACTATGGTGTAGAATATGGCCTCCCTTGACACGTGGAAGAAGCCCTGGCCGTATATGGGCCTGGCCAAGGGCCTTGCCCAGCTGTCTAGGTCCAGGAGGGGCTTAAGGGCTCCCCGCCGAGGTGGCCTCAGAGGTAACGGCTAGGCACAGAGGCACGCTTATATTCCTGAAGAACATCTGTTCTTCACGGTGAGAGCTTGAGGCCCGCCCTCGTGATTATTGACATGCTTAACGACTTCGTTCACGGCGCCCTTAAGACTCCCGAGGCGGCCTCAACAGTTGAGCCCGCCAGGAGGGTCCTTGAGCACTTCAGGTCGAGGGGCTGGCCAGTGATATATGTGAACGACTCCCACTACAGCACCGACATAGAGATGCCCCTCTGGGGCCCCCACGCCATGAAGGGCACCTGGGGGGCCCAGGTGGTGCCTGAGCTGGCCCCGAGGGAGGGGGAGTACGTGCTTGAGAAGCACGCCTACAGCGGCTTCTACGGCACTCCGCTCGACCACATACTCAGGTCGCTGGGTGTCGACACTGTCGTGCTGGTGGGGCTCGACGCAGACATATGCGTGAGGCACACGGCCGCTGACGCCTTCTTCAGGGGCTACAAAGTGGTTGTGGTCAGGGACGCCGTGGCGGCCCGCATAGATAAGAACTGGGAGGAGTACTACAGGAGGGTCTACGGGGCCACGATGGTGAGCAGCGACGAGCTCCCTAAGGTCCTCGGCTAGCCTAGCACAGCTAGGTAGCCTAGGGCTGAGGCCGTAGCCACTACAGCTTCAACGCCCCAGACCTCGGACGGGGGGAGCGCGTAGAGCAGGGCCGCGAAGATAGATGACGACAGGGTCCTGGCCACCGATCCGGTCAGGCCGTACACCCCCATGTGGGTCCCCCTTGAGGACGGGCTACTGAGCCTCGCCGCTACGGCGCTCGAGACCGGGAGGGCCACCATCTCACCTACCGTTATGAGGGCTATGTCCGCCAGGGCCTCCGGCAGCCCCCTCACGGCTGGGAGTATCGCATAGCCTATAGCGTAGATCGCCATGCCGGCGGCCAGGGCCCTTGAGGGCCTCAGCCTCGAGGCCAGGGCCGCTACCCTGTCCTGGAGCAGGACCACGAGGGCGCCGTTGAGGGCGAGGAGCGAGCCTCCGAGCGCCGTGCCCATGCCAAGGGTCACGGAGAAGTAGTAAACTAACGGGTAGCCCATGAGCCCCGCTATAATGAACGTGAGGAAGGAGGGCCCGAGGAAGAGGAGCATGGGTCCTGAGGGGGCCTCAAGCCTCATAGATGACCTAGGGGTCGGCTCACGGATGGCCAGGATCAGCGGCACCGTACTAAGCTGGGTCAGGGAAGTGAAGGCCAGGAGCGTCCTGAGGCCCAGGAGCTGGTAGAGGGAGCCCCCCACGACAGCGCCTAGGGCCCAGCCCAGGTTTGCGCCTACCCTGACCCTGCCATAGGCCTTGACCAGCTCCGCGTGCTCGCTGAAGTAGTCCCCTACGAGGGCTGTGCTGCTTGAGGCGAAGGAGCCTGAGAAGAAGCTCTGAAGGGAGGTAAGCGCCTCAAGGGCCAGGGAGCTGCTGGCGAGGGCGGCCGCCGCTGCCAGGAGGGCGAAGGCGGTGAGGGCCGAGAAGGCCATCACCCTGACCCTGCCAGCCCTGTCTGAGGCCAGGCCCCCAATGACCTGCCCGGCCGCCCCCATGGCCGCTAGTATAACGTAATAGGCAGATACCTGGGCCAGCGGCACCCTGTAGGCCTCCTCGAGCGCGACCCCTATGAAGGGCGTGGTCAGCGAGAGGCCGAGCACCCTTATGGCCGATATGGCGGCCAGCTTGTCCTGAACCCTCAAGGCGTTCCTCCTCACGGTCAGCCCTCTAAGGCTGGGGCGAGGCCCTGCCTCCTGGCCGCGAGCCTCGCCTCGTCCCTGGCGAAGAACCTCCAGTACATATAGATGTTAGCGGCCATTAGGACTGCGTAGAGGAAGAAGGGGACGGCGTACATGGGCACGGGCCCTGCCTCTGACGCCACAGACCCTGCCTCAGACACGTCGAAGAATGGCGACGCCGCGTAGGTGCCGACAGAGGAGAAGAGGAGCCTTGAGCCCTGGTTGAGGCTCGAGACCCTCCCCCTCTCCTCAGGCGGGGTGAGCTCGAGGAGGAAGGACTGCTGAACGGGGATTGCTATGACCCTGAGCATGGGGTAGAGGAGGTAGAGGGCGGCTGCGACCCAGAAGCTGCCCGCGAAGGGGAAGGCCAGCATTATGGGTATGGTGAGGGCCCTTGTAATGGTTATGCTTCTCAGGAACCCCATCCTCCTCTCAAGCTCAGGGGCCGCGAGCATTGAGAAGGTGGCCACGAGGGAGGCGGCCGCAACGACGTCGCTTGCCAGGGCCCTGGGCGCGTGGTAAATGTAAGCGAATATGGGGAGTATGAAGGGCGTCGTAAGTCCGTTCGTCAGCCCGTTCATGAGGCCCGTCATGGAGAACTTAAAGGCGTTGGAGGCTGACCTCATTGAGAGGCTCCTGGCCCTTACGTCAGGTAGCTTCATGGGTGGTATCAGGAGCATCGCGGCCGCCGCTATGACGGTAGCCATGACCAGCTCGTCCCAGTAGCTGAAGTAGCCGCCCAGGAGGGCTCCTCCAGCCGCGGCCAGGCTGCCTATGAACGACAGGAGCGATATGACCCTGGTCCTCCCCAGGTCCTTCGTGAGGTCTGCAATTATGGTGTTCTGGACGGGCCCCACGACGCCTCCCACGCCTCCTGCGCCCATCGCCCCAGTGGCCGATATGCCGCCGAGTATGGCTGCGGCGAAGGCTGTGGCCAGGGACAGGTGGACAAGGAGCACGAGCGGTGTGAGTACGAGGAGCGCTGATGATATGTAGAGGGAGGCCTTGCGGCCTATGAGGTCGGTCATGTAGCCCACAACCACCGAGAGGGCCGCCGTCGCGGCGCCCGCCGTTGCGTATATGATGCCCAGCTCGAACATAGATATGTGGAGGACCTCCTTGGCTAGGTAGGTGAAGACTACGTATATTATGCCTGCCGCCACGCTCCTCACGGTCCTCATCGCTGCCAGGTAAATGAGGCTCTGCTTGTAGTCGTCTGTCATGGCCTTCTTAGTGCATAGAGGGCAGACCTATTATTAATATATACATAGATTGCCTACATAAAGCGTTTTACTTACCCTTTATCAAGGCGCCTTGCCGAAAGGGGAAGGGCTTGACGAGCGAGGAGGCGTCGCTTGAGGACATTGACGTCTCAGGCCTTGGAGTTGAGCAGAGGCAGTACGCGCTGATCTACCCTGCCTCGATAATGCCCAGGGAGACTGTGTACAGCGTCTACCTCGAGGCAAGGAAGAGGGCCGTACAGGCAGGCGTCGCGTTCCTCAGGCACGTCATGCCGAGGAGCCTGGTGGTGAGGCAGCTGAGGCCCGAGGACCTGGGCCTTCCTGGGCCCGACTGGAGGTTCAACGTGAGGAAGGGGGTCAATGAGTTGCTGAGGACCGTTATCCCGGCCGACAGGGCGATAGTTGTCTTCGGGTTCTACAACCAGAGCCCTCAGCCGAGGGTCCAACAGCTTGAGCTCTGGAGGGGGAGCTCCAGGAGGCTGGTCCTAGTCCTCCAGGAGGTCTACACGAGGGGCTACGACCCAATCGGGATACTTGTGGAGTTTGAGGTCCTCAGGCCAGGCGACGAGCTGAGGCTCATAGGCTACTCCACCTCAGAGGGCGAGGAGCTCCTGGGCATACTGGGCTACGTGGCCGAGCCGCAGGGCTTCCTATCAAGGGAGCCGCCCTAGAACGATAGGCCCTTTAAGGGCCTCCTCAGGGCCTTCAACGCCGAGTCAGCGTCGCTTTTGCCCAGAGGGGCCTCTGCAAACGTAAGTCTTAGGGCGTTGCCTGAGGCCGACTTCACATTAGAAGGCCGGCAACCTTATTAGGTCGTGTGAAGGCGCCACCGCTGGCGGTCATCATGGCCGTCCTACTGGTCCTCGTGACGACCCCAAAGGGTGAGGGCAGGAGGATAGCCCTTGAGCTGCTGAAGGAAAAGGTCGCTGCCTGCGTTAACGTGGTTAGCGGCGTCCACAGCTCGTACTGGTGGGAGGGCAAGATCGAGGAGGCCGAGGAGGACCTCCTGCTCATAAAGACCACCGACGAGGCCTACGGCAGGCTCGAGGAGGTCATAAGGAGGGTTCACCCTTACAAGGTCCCGGAGGTTCTGGCCCTGCGGGTCGAGAAGGGGCTGACCGACTACATCTCCTGGGTTGAGGGGACTGTGGCAAAGTAAGGCCTAGCTGGCGTGAGGCCCCTCAGCGCTGCAATGGGTCCTCACCAAGTCAGCCGGATTCGCGCATCACCGGGGCCAGTCTACGATATTGGGCGGGACCTATTAGCTCCAGCTTTTAACCTGGCCTTCCCCAGGCCCCTCGGTGCAGGTCATGAGGGTCCTGGTCACGGCCTCCAGCAGGGGCATAGGGTTTGGCGTGGCCAAGGTGCTCCTCCAGAGGGGCCACGAGGTAACGATAAACGGGAGCTCGGAGGAGCACGTCAGGAGGGCGCTAGAGGCCCTCTCACCCCTCGGCAAAGTTCATGGCGTCACGGCTGATATAACGAGGCGCGAGGAGGTGGTGAGGCTGGTCTCAGAGGCCGTTAAGGCCATGGGGGGCCTTGAGGGGCTTGTCTACATAGCTCCCCCGCCCAGGCCCGGCAGGTTCGAGGAGCTCTCACCAGAGGACTGGGAGCTGGGGGTAAGGCAGCTCCTGCTGAGCGCCGTCTGGCTGGTCCAGGAGTCGCTGCCGCACCTGAAGAGGTCAAGGGGGAGCGTGGTGCTGCTCTCGAGCTTCGCCATAAGGGAGCCGGTCGAGGTCCTGGCCCTAAGCAACGTGATAAGGATATCCCTGGCAGGCCTCACCAGGACCCTGGCCAGGGAGCTCGGCAAGTACGGCATAAGGGTCAACATGGTCCTGCCAGGCAACATTGAGACCGACAGGTCAAGGCAGGTCATAGAGAGCAGGGCAAGGGCAAAGGGCATAAGCTATGAGGAGGAGCTGAAGGCGGAGATGGCTGACGTGCCCTTGGGCAGGATAGGTAAACCAGAGGAGGTGGGCGAGGTAGTTGAGTTCCTGTTGAGCGAGAGAGCAAGCTACGTGAGCGGTGCTGCCATACCGGTCGACGGAGGGCTCCTCCACGGGGTCTTCTAGAACTGCGGAAGCCACGGCTTCGTAGCCCTTGATCAAGGGCCCCGGCCAGGCCTAGGTCAGTAAGTGGGCGTGGGGCTCAGTGCGATGTGTGACCTGAGCTCCTCGAGCTCCTTATCAGTAAGGTAGATGGTGGCCCTAGCCCCGTTGGCCAGTGACACCCTGACCTGCTTCACGCGGCCCCTGGACTCCCTGAGGAGGAGCTCGGCTGACGTTATGGTCACGAACTCGACGCCCTCAGCCATGCACAGCTCCTCCTTGCTCGTAAAGACGGAGGTCACTACGGTGCGCTGACTCCTGGACGAGCTCTTGGCCTCGAATATTGCAACGCCACCGGTCAGGACCGCTATGGCCACCGCGAGGTAGGGGTCATTGGCTGGGTTCTTAAGCTGAAAAAGGAGGAAGGCAAGCACTGCGTCCATGAGCACTGCTATAGTCGCATAGATCCGCCTCGACCTTGAGCCCTGCACAGTTGAAGTGAACTGGCCAGCTGAGGCAAGGGGCTTGACGCCGCCCTCTGCTGGCCTCAGGTAAACCAGGCAGTGGGCGTCGCCGTTGGCGCCCTTAACGCCATTGCAGACGCCGAAGCTGACGTAGATGCCGTTCCTGCACCTTATCAGCAAGTAGCCTTACCTGTGGGGTTTTTTGTTAACACCTTTTAATAAAGATTAGCCCTCGCCCAAGAGGAGGGAGTACGCTCCCCTTATGACGGCCTAGGCCTTGAGCAAAGGGTTGTCAAGAGGTCCTTAACCACCGTCGTGGGATGTTAGCGCCTTGGTCAAGGTTAATAAGCCTTGGAGCCTCAACAGCTCTAGGTAATTACCTAGAAGGTGCGACCTTGAGTAGTGGCCGTAGGGTCGCCGTCATAGGGGCTGGCCTTGCTGGCCTCTGGACGGCTTATCACCTCGCTCGACGGGGGTATGAGGTCACAGTTTACGAGAAGGAGTACCCAGGCTACGGCGCCTCGTCAAGGGCAGCCGGCATACTTTCCCTTCAGCTGCCAGTGCCGCTCCTCAAGTACGCTATGGAGGCGCTAGATCACTACTCCTGGGTTGGCGTCAGGGAGACGTCCACGATATGGGTGCCCAGGAGGGAGCTCTGCCGATGCGCTGAGGCCGTGGCTGCAGAGCTGAGGAGGCTCGGCGCGGTCGCCGAGGTCATGAAGCTTGACGAGGTGGACGGCCTGCTGAGGGGTGAGGGCGAGAAGGCGATATTCATGATGCAGGGCATCGTGAACGCCGGCGACGCTGTCAACGCTCTGACTAAAGTCCTTGCTGAAAAGGGGGTCGCGTTCAGGGGCGGCCAGGTGACCAGCAGAGGCGGGAGGCTGTACTTCGATGGAAGCCCAATAGAGGCGGAGGCCTACTTCGTGGCGGCGGGACCCTGGACCCCCTCCCTGGTCAAGGTCAACCTGAGGCTGTACAGGTGCTCGGCGCACTCTGTTGAAGGCGAGAGGGTGCCCAACATGATAGTGGAGGACGACGTCAATGAGTTCTACGTGGTGCCTGAGTCGGGCAAAAGGGCTATAGTCGGAGGCCCTGACAGCATGCTGAGCAGGCCTGAGGACGGCTTCAGGTACGAGCCCTCAGAGCCCTATGAGGTGCTCGAGAGGGTCTCGAGGAGGATGCCCGTCGCCGAGCTCATGAGGCCCGTGTCGTCATGGTCAGCGCCCTGCGCCTCAGGGCCTGACGGCCTGCCCGTGGTGGGAGAGGTTAACGACAGGGTATACGTTATAGCTGGCCTAGACGGCGCCGGGCTAACGCTGTCGCCGGCCCTGTCAAGGCTCCTCGTGGAGATAGCTGAGGGGACCGCCGACGAGGACCCCCTGCTGTCCCCAGCTAGAAAGGCCCTGGGCGGCCCCCTCGAGCCCTTCGACTCCATATGCGTGGGCCTGAGCTAGCTTACGAGCTCGAGCTGCACCTCGTCTCCGACCCTGACCTGGAGGGCGGAGGCGGCGCTCCCCTGGTTGATGGCCACCTCCCAGAAGCCGAAGCTGTTAACGTAGAGGACCCACTGGCCAGGCTTAACGTCACCAAATGTCCTGGCCCTCCTGGCCAGGAAAGCTGAGCCGCCCCTGGAGAGCCTGACCATGGCCCCCTCCCTTATGGCTAGGTCCCTTGGGGTCGCGCTCAGGGCCACGTTGCCGAACCTGTCAACGTAGACCGCCGTCAGGCTCAGCCTGCCGCCCCTCCTGACTACCCTCCTCAGCCTGAGGGCCGTGAGCGTCGAAGGACTTACGGGCCTCCCTATGGAAGAGGGGTCCACGCCCCTTAGGATCAGCGCGGCGGCAGGCGCGAAGATATCCCTGCCGTGGAAGGTGCTCGAGAGGGGGATGGTCAGGAAGGCTGGGACGTTCTTCGATGCCTCCCTTCTGACGGCCTGGTAGTCAATAACGTAGGCTGACCTTATGCCGTCCTCGAGGGCTGCCTCATATATGACGCCGTTGTCCGGCGCTACGAACGTGTAGTTCCTGGTCTCAACTATCACCGCCCTTCTGGTGGTGCCCACGCCTGGGTCGACCACGGCGACCAGGGCTGAGCGAGGTGGAAGCCAGCGGTATGACGAGTAGACTATGTAGCTGCCAGCGAGGACGGAGAACGGCGGCACGCCCGTCTCAAGCCTGACCAACTGGACCCCTGGGTCTATGGACTTGACTACGGCTTCAACTACGCCGTCATAGACCGAGCCCCCAAAGTCCGTGACCAGACCCATGAAGCCGGGCAAGGCCGCTCGCCTGAAAAAGGTCCGTTGGAGGAGGAATAAGGGGCTTGCTTAGGGGTTACTTCATGACCTCCCTGGCGAACTCAGCTATCCTCCTGACGCCCTCAACTATGTTTTCAATCGACGTGGCGAAGCTGAACCTCACGAACTCGGCCCCAGCCCTGTCAGGGAACGAGGTGCCGGGCAGGACGAGGACCCCCTTCTCGTAGAGGAGCCTGTTAACGAGCTCCGACACGTTCCTCGTCCCCAGGGCATCCATGAGCTTAGAGACCCTCGGGAACATGTAGAAGGCCCCCGAGGGCATGTAGGGCTCGAAGCCGGGCACGTCCTTAAGCGATGAGTAGAGGACCTGGGCCCTCCTCTTGAACTCGGCTATCATCTCCTTAACAGGCGTCCAGTCCCCCCTCAGGGCGGCGACGCCTGCCTTCTGGGCTATGCTGTTAGCGCAGCTGTAGACGCTGACTGCCAGGTCAAGCATCCTCTCTATGACCTCGCGCCTGGCGACCATGTAGCCGAGCCTCCACCCGGTCATGGCGAAGGTCTTCGAGAACCCGTTGATGTATATGAGGTAGTCCCTCCAGCCCTCTGTGCTTATGGTGCTCCTGAACTGAGCGTCGTAGAGGAAGTTGTCATATATCTCGTCAGCCACGACTATTATCCCCTTCGAGGAGGCCAGCTCCATCAGCTCCTCGACGTGCTTAGGCGGCAGCACGGCCCCGGTCGGGTTATGGGGGTTATTGAGGAAGAGCAGCCTGGTCCTGGGCGTTATGGCGTTCTCCACCTTGGCTATGTCGAGGCTGAACCCCTCGCCGGGCCTGAAGTCCATGGGCACGAAGACGGGCTTAGCGCCGAAGAACTTGGCCGCCTGGGCGTAGGCGTAGTAGCTGGGCTCTATGACAATGGCCTCGTCTCCAGGCCTCAGGTAGGCGGCGCCAACCATGAATATGGCCGTCTTAGTGCCTGTAGTCACGAGCACCTCGTCAGGCCTGACCCCCGCGCCGTACCTCTCGTTGAGGTACTCAGCTATGGCCTCCCTGAGCTCAGGTATGCCCGCGGTCTCGGTGTAGCCGGTGAAGCCCTGGTCGAGGGCGTCCTTGGCGGCCTCCCTTATGTACTTAGGCGTGGGGAAGTCTGGCTGGCCTATGCCAAAGCTTATCACCTTGACCCCTCTCGACTCCAGCTGCCTTATTATGGGGAGGTACGTGAAGGCCGTCTCGCCCTGTATCTCGTACATCTCCTCCCTCAGCGCCGTCACGGGCGCTTGCCTGGTCTCGCCCTGCAAGGTTGGACACCGGTTGTTGAGTGGTGCGTCAGAAAATTTTAAGGTATAGAGATACAGCGAGGTACAACTGAAGCATTTAATTTGTGGTAAAAAGCTGTTACCCCAGGGCAAACGCTGCTAAGGGCAGCTGAGGCGACAGGCCTTGGCCAGAGTTAAGGTCACGTGGTTCAAAAGGAGGACGGTGACAATAGGCCCCGTCGAGGTGGAGGCCCTGACGCCCTCAGGGGCCGAGGAGGTTGAAGTTCAGGCGAAAGGCGTTGACGCAGCCCTTCAGGTCGCGGAGAGCGCCGTGAAGTCAAGGAAGGGGGACTTCGCCGTAATTGAGGCCGAGGGAGGGGAGACAAGGTACGTGATAGGCGAGGGGATTAAGGATAGGACGGGCACAAGGCTCCTCTCCCCAACGCCTCAGAGGCTCACCAGGGTCGGCGTCCTGAGGCTTCAGCACCTGTCCCAGGCCCAGCAGGAGGGGTTTGAGAGGCTCACCTTGAACTCTGTGGAGTGGTACGACGCCCCGCCCGACACCTACCTCTACGACGGCCCCATGAAGGCAGAGGAGGACGTCGAGTACGTCCTCTTTCAGTTCGAGGGCGGGCAGCTGAGGATAGTCAGGGCCCCGCGGCTCTCGCGGCTCCTGCTATCCTTAAGGCCTCCGTCTGAACAAGGTCAAGAAGCTCCTGGCGGTGAGCCCTCAGAAGGTGAAGGTAGTAGCCCTTCGGGGTGAAGCTTCCGGAGCCCTCGCCGCACAGGGGGCACGTTATGGGTAGCTCCCTCGGCCTCCTCAGCCTGAGGCCCACGAGCCGTATGGCCTCCTGGACGTGCCCTGAGAGCAGGGGCGAGTAGAAGCCCTCAGGCCCCTCGAGGCCGGCGGCTATCCTTGCAACGTGATCAACTACTATTCTCTCAAAGACCTGTTGCCCCCTCCTCGTCATGTCCTCCGTTTAAGGTATTACCTATTTCAAGGAATATATTTTGTAACGTCACTTGGGTCACGCCTTTGTCAGAGGACGCGTTGACGGAAAACCCCTTGACTCGCTGAAAGTAAAGCGTCTGTCTAGTCTCGCCAGCGGTCACTCAGGAGGAGGTGACTCTTCGTCAAAGCCCTGTATGTCAGAGAGGTCCAGGGTTATCACCTCGCCTGGCTCACGTTCGCCTCCGCCCTCCCCTTCTTCCTCGCCCCCGCTCTTGAACTTCTTTATCACGGCCTTCCAGGTGTGCCCGTTGGGGCACCTGAAGGAGCCCATTATCGTTATCGTGACCCTTCCCTTGCTGTCAGGGATAGGGGAGACCACAGTCCAAGTCCTCTCGGGCTCCGTGACCCTGGCGCCGCAGACCGGGCACGTGAAGGGGTCTGCCTGCCTCCTGCCGCCCCTTGGCAAAGGCCCTCCCTAGATGCTCTCACAGGGCTAAGTAAAAAGGGCTTGCAGCGACAAGATAGAATAATATTTTTCAGCCCTCTTGTCGCTCAAGCTATTAGAGGTCCGCGGCTTGAGCGCCAGGGCCCTATTAGTTATAGTCCTGGGGGTTCTGCTAGCGCTCGCGCCACTAGCGCTTAAGACGTCCCAGGCCCAGCAGGTTAAGTACAGGCTCTCGTTCGTCCTGTCATATCTGCCGAAGGGCTTCCTCTGGTCTGTTGTCATAAACTCAACGATATTCGGGACTAACTACTCTAACGTTATAAACTTCTACCTGTCGCCAGGCGTTTACTCATATATAATAGCTTACTTCAACGGTAGCTCAGGGAAGTACCTGACCATCAGGAGCGGCGTGATAGACCTTAACTCTAACTACACAGTCTTCATAAACGTCTACAGGGTCAACTTCACGGCTGTGGGCCTGCCCGAGGGCACCACGTACAGGGTCTACATCAACGGCACGTTCATGGTTGAGGGCACAGGGAACCTCTCCCTGTGGCTGCCCGAGGACGTTTACTCCTACAACGCCTCATATTACAGTTCCTCCTTTAGCCAGTGGGTGCCGCTGGGTCATGGCGTCTTTGACTTGAGCTCCAACGAGACTATTCCGCTGACAGCCTACACCGTCAAGCTCTGGCCGCTCGGCCTGCCCCCTGGGCTCGAGTGGTATATTGTGATTAACTCCTCCCTGCAGACGCCCTACACCACTGGCAACATAACCCTGCTCCTGGGGCCTGGCGTTTACTCTTACGCGGCCTACTCGTTTAACGCCAGCACCTACTCCACGGGCCTGTTCGCCAAGGGGACCTTCGCGGTGACGGGCAACGAGCTCGTGGTAGTGCCCTACCCAACAACAT